>JGI24703J35330_11748554_pt1 | contig 19729 bp, 17 predicted proteins | sample TergutNt197P1_FD_35330 | JGI IMG/M metagenome (IMG submission 35330) | reverse complement strand
ATTCCTCAATAGATTCATCTGCATAATCCCCTGTCGAACAAACCCCTGCCCCTGCAACAGCATCAACTAAATCGCCGTAAGTAGTTTCTTTGTTTTGAAAAGCCCGTTTTTCATCTCGTTTTATGTCACAGGTGTAAGTATTTGAAACAACAGTCATTTCAATACAAATAATTTCACGTCGAAAATCCAGATTCAAATGACTGACTAAACCAACAAAAAGAGATACTGTTTCTTTTGTTGTTTTCTCAAGGAGGGTAACTTGTGTTTCCCTGTCTACTTCAAGGATTTTTTCAAAATCGCTTTTTTCGCCGGATAAGCTTGCCTTTACATTCATTACAGCATGTTTATTTATCCGAGAGCTGAAGTTAAGAACATCTATTTTAAGCAACTTGTAGCTATTGCTTCCTATTTTCAACTCCCACGCAGGTGTCCTTGCTTTTACCATGGCTTAACTCCTCCTCGACTCTTTCATCATTTTGCTGCTTGTGTTCGATTACATATCTGATGATTATTTCATCTTCAAATCTTTTTTTTATCATTCTTATTACCTCCGAGAACCATTTGCCGCTACATTTCGCTATCGGATGTTATTCCTGCGCCTTTTACCAATTTTTGTGACAGTTTTAACACAAAATGCCCCCCCGACGTTGAAGCGTCAATACATTCGCTATACGACACGATGTATGCATTTTCAAATTCAAAAGTGCGAATAGCCCTGTTTTTATGCAAAACTTTTACCGTCACTTTTTTATAAATATCATCGCCAACATTCGCATCCTCGCTCCATTTTCTGAGAGTCTGCACCAAAGCTTGGTTTCTTACTAAGGCTCCTCGCAAGTTAATAAACCTGTCAGGATTATTAGCTTTTCCGTACTTTGAACTGTTTGATTCAATGCTGAAATCAAAACTTGTGAGACTTACAGGTTGTGTTTTTCCCACAGTAAGTTTTATATTCATATGCTCTTTTCTATCCATTTTCAAACCCTCCTATTGCAAAAATGTGTGTCTGCGAAGAAGCATTTCAAATGAACCCAAACCTCTTTCGACGCTTAAATTATTGTTGTCGAAGGTTTCCACGTAAGATACAACATAAAACACGCCTAAATCTCTGCTTTTTTCCAACAAATCACTCTCTAAACCCTTGATTGAAACACCTTCCAAAGAATGGTCAACCTTCATATAACAAGCAGGCTCTCCATTATGACGCAATGCCCACTCTACCAGGTATTCGGGTTTCATATCTGTTTTGATGTTTCTTGCGGAGAGCCATGCGACAGCTGCATCCAAAATGGCCTTCGCTTTGTCTTTAAGTTTGCCTATTTCATCTTCAACTTGTTTCATAGCTTGTTTTTTTAATTTTTTCGGGAAGCCAACTTTTTCTCCCTTATCTTCTCCATCTGCTTTGTCCGTTTCCAGTTCATAATTCTCGTCAGACTCTATGTTTAGTTTTTCGCCAATATGATCGGCCAACGAATAAGCAACCAAAAGAAACTCACCCAATAAGCCGCCTTTTTCCAGCACACCTATGCCCTTGTTAAAATATTTGAGCAACTCATCAAGAAGACACTCTAATAATTCAATGTACTCCTTCGCCTCATCCTCGTTGTCGGGCAGCAGAACATCGTTGTCATATATGACTTTGGATGCGCAGTCTTCAATTACTTGAACTGCATCCGCCGTGCTTGCACATTCAAGATAATTGTTCATAATTTCATCTGCGTCTTCTTGGTTTAGCCGCTCGACCACATTGTTAAACAATTTCACGACATCCTTATAAAATCGTGTAAATTTGCCGAAAGGAAGTTTCTTTTCTGTTTTCTCATTTTCTGAAACATCAGGATAATTATCAACGGTTTCCACGTCAGGCTTAGCGATAAATGTTTTAAACAATTTACCGCCGGCTTCAACGGCATTAAGAATATTATTTGAGACTTTTTCGGCTGCGGGCTTGTCAATGCCCAAATTTTTATTAATCAAATTGCGACCCTGCTTTTTTATAAAACCCGTGATTCTTTCTCGCTTGCTTTTTTTCTCATTCTCTTTTTTCGTTTTTTGGTCGGCAGAACCGTTGCGGGTAATATTAACAGCAAGCCGACCTTTGATTTTAATGTCGGTGGCAATCTTTTCGTTTTTTTCATTCTCCTGCAAGGGATGCCTTATTATTTCATAGGAATCCAAAGCGTCTTTGCTTAAATTTATTACCATGGAAGCATTTTCGCCTTGACGAGTTGAAATCGTGAAAATAATATTGTCTTTTTTAGCCATGATTGTAATAAACCTCCTTTTTTTGAAAGAAAAAGATGATTTGAATTTCTGTTTTATTACTGTTTTTTTCAAAAATCCGCACACTTGTGTTATTGCATATCTCGCCGTTTTCTTTGTTGCCGAAAACGGCTATAGAATATTCCGGAATTTTTGATTTAAAGCCCCGGATATTCAATTTGATCGTGTCTTTACCTGTTTTTTTGATGAATACATGCTCAACCAGAGGAAAAACAGAAAGATATTTTTCGTTGGTTACAATGTCTGAGAGGGATATGTTTTGCCTTAATTTTATTTTGTCAATGTCCGTAACAGTTTGAAAAGTCTCATAAACCTTCCCGTTAATACGAATCAAAGAAAATTTAATCACCAAGCCTAAATCACCGGCTATAACTTCTTTACCTTGAAATATTTTAAGTTTTTTCAAAAATTTCATAAGAGACCGACCTTTGTTATTTTAGTCGTTGCTCCAAGGATTTTAATTCTTTAAATAAATCCTCATTACTTGCAGTGTCGCTTATTTGTGTAACGCCGGCTTCGCTTCTTATAAAATGCACTAAAAGATTTTTCTCCACTGTTCTGTTGTTTAAAAACAAGCCAACTTTAGACATTAACTGCGAAGTAGGCTTCTTTGCTTTGGACAATACGCTTTTTGCAAATGTTTTTGTTATAGCAGGTGAAAGTGTGCTTTCCGTTCCATATCCCGCATATTTTGCATTGACAACATTGTAAAAATTTATTGTTTCAAAATCATTTAGTGTGTTGTAGTCTGTTTTCAATTCATCTTTGCTTTGCAGTGAAAAGCGGCCCAGTTCAAATTCAGCTCCTTCGTAAGCAACATTGGGTTCTGAAATTGCAATTTTCACCTCCAATGTCTCCCAGTCTTCGTCTTCTGATTTATCACCAAGAATCAACTTTATCGCCATTTTTTTACCAATTGCACTTTCACAATCCAGTTTATCAACTTCAGGTATCAGAAAAATATCAGATTTATGTTTAACAATTCCGCTTGAAATCTTCAAGCGCGGGTTCTCTTTAAAATCCTCGCCCGGAACAGGCTTAAAACCGGAAACTATACCATCAGACAAATCGCCGTAAAGACAACCCATAAAGTCGTATGAAAAATCTCGCATATTTTCAAGCATTTCTTTTTTTAATATATTTCCATAGATAAAACGTGGTTTATTGACTTTTATTGTTTTCAAACTAAAAACTCTCCTTCATAAAAATCAAAATGCGAATTTAATATCCGACAATCTTTCGAAATTGAATAGTTCCCTCTGTTATCATCGGAGTATTTAAGAACAAATTCCTTAATCAACCCCTCTGGGGTTTCACAGATGAAAATTGTATATGCATTTAAAGCCATGTTAAGCAGCGTGTTTACAGGCATATTGTCACTTATTTTCTTTCCCATTTTTTCGAGAAATTCTTGTGCTTGGTTTCCATCGTAGTGGTCAAAATCGTCGGGCTTAAATTGCTCACCCATGTTTTTGGACGAACCGTCCTTTTTTGAAAGCTTAATTGCGTAATGCTTGACCGTTTCGGGTCTGTTAAAAGCATAGTGTCCGTTTTTAATTATTTTGTCTAAAATACAAGTATTTGCACCGTCATGCTTAAGTTCATAACCCAAGGATTTCAAATAAATACTTGTCCTTCTTTCAAACTCCGACGAATTATTTATTTTGAAAAAATCACGCCTATATAATTTTTCATGCAACATAACAGCAGAATTTAGCACAGCGGAAACAGACATATGATGTATGGCGTCGGGAGACAAGTCGCGCTCTTGATTACAAAGCACTTGGTCGATGAACCCAAAATCGGTATCCTCCTGTATTATGCAAATTTTCTCTGCTCCGGAAAAATTAAAATTCATTTGATTTAGATTTTTTTGAGTTGCGTATTTGAATATACGAAGTACACCTTGTTTGCTTATCTCAATTTGCGGTAAATTATCATGCCCTACAAGAGGTGCGTTCTTTTTGTCCCTTACATAAATTTTCCAAGAAAACGAATTTGAAGAAACGTTTTCGCATATTTTTTTCATATCCAGCTCATCCGACGATGAATTTTTATTTTCTTGCGGGATGCTGTTCAGCCTTGTTTTAAGCTCTTCATATTTTCCCTGGTCTATCAATTCATGCAGATCGCTTGTGAATTCTGCCAAATCCGTATCATCATTTTTTATTATTTGAGAAAAAAATTCATTCGTAATATTTTCGGTAAGTTCTTTTATGCTGTAAAAATTACGCCTTACCTTTTTGTAGTCACTGTCATTCAAATCATCTTTTTTTGTATCCGTTGGTATAATGTTTTCGGAATTTTTATATTCTGTTTCAATTGCTTCATTAAAAGCCGCGATTCCCTCTTCCCCCGAATTGTAGAGTAAAAAAAACGATTCGTTAAAATTTATCGGATTTTTATAATATCTGGACAATAAAATTTTTACATATTTAAAAAGCCAACCATTTAAATTTTTGTATCCATAGGGTGAAAAATTATTGCGAACTACGTCTTCTTCGGAGTCTTTTACAGAGGTATTTTCAAATGTTGCGTAATCAATATTTTCGTTCGTACCAATTCCGGAAGAAAATAACTCTGTATGGCAAACAGAAATACTGTCGTAAGCAAAATTCAAAACAATCGCATCTTCGCTGTACTCGTCGTCGGTATCCTTGAATAAAGCGGCACTTTCATATGGAAAAACATGCACACTGCAGTCCTGGCAATCCTTAAATATCTCGCTGAAGGCACTTTGAAAATATCGTATTTCTAAGGTGGGACACAGAACACAAACGTCTTTATAATTGATTTTGTCTTGTATTTTTGCGGTTTCGACTAAATAAAGAATAAATTCTTTAATGATAATAGCCCTATCTATGGTTTCCCTGTTGTCTTCCATATCGCTGATTTTCAAACTATTTTCAATAAGTTTGTTACTGTCAATTGTCAAACTTTTCATGTCGAAAAAAAACGACGGTATGGATTTCTCGCCATATATTACATTTTGGGCATGTTTTACAGCCTTATGTCCGAAAACAAACTCAACGTCCGATAAAAGAGATTTTTCTATATTTTTTACAGAAACAACGGAAGGTACATAATTAAAGCCGTCAAATTTTATTTCTTGAGGTTTTTCGTTTTTGTATCCCATTGCATATGTTTTTTTTGCCCCGAAATAAACGGCCAAAGGGCTTTTTGTTTTAGCTAAATTTTTTATTTCAAATTGCGGGATTGCTTCGACAAAACAGTCTTTTTTTAATTCGTTGTGTATTGATTTATTATATGAAAGTTTGTACAATTCGTCGCTTTCATCGATTCCGAAAAAACCAATCAAATATTTTTTTGAATCGCTTTCGCGATAATTTACAAAGGAAAGAGATGTCTTATTAAAAACTAAGTACAATTCTTTATTTTCTTCACAAATGTTTACTATGGAAATTATATCGTAATCGAATGTTCCTTCGGCATTTTTATTTCCGCGTTTAAGCAAAAAGGCATTGCTTTGTTTCAGTTTTGTTCCGTTTAATGTTCCTTCTGCTTTAAGACCCGCTTCTGTTCCCGTAAAACAATTTTTGTAGACATTTATCGTGGCGGGTATTTTTAAGTCGGTTTGATATTCCTTGAAATTGAACATTTTTTTATTTTCATTTAAAAATTTTATCAGATCATTATCAACTTTTTTAATGATTTTTTGTGAAGGTTTGGCGCAGTATTGAAAAATTAAATCTATCAATTTTTCCTTGTCGCCGGCAGAGTTTCTTAACATACGAGCGGCGACTATATTTTGCTCTTCTGCAATTTTTTGCAGCTCTTCCGACGAGTAAAATGTCAATTCCCTTTTTGTATACAAATTTGACATGCCGACTTCCCCTCAAAAAACTCAATAAAGTGCGATTTTGCCGATTTTCATCATATCATCTGTACCTATTACGCCAAGAATTTCTGTCCAAAAAATTGAACTTGTGCAATCTATCGGCAAAAACATGGCAAGAAGAAATTCTACCATTCTTTCATATTTTTCTGTTTTTTGCTCTCTAAGATAGAAGATAAACTCGTTTTTTTTCTCCATGTTTATAAAGATATAACTATCTCTAAAAATTTGAGAGAAGGTTTCTCTCAGCACATGTATTTCTTCGCCGATGGAGTATAGCGTAAGGATATTTTTTGCAATCATGCGCTTTTGGTTTCTATCAAAATCGCTTGCAAAAATTTCCCTGTTGTTCTCTCCAAACACTCCGGATTCGATGTCATTGATTATAAAATTTATATAGTATTCTGTTTTGTTCATTCCCGTTTTTCTGTCCACGTATGTTAAGAGGTGCATTGCGGTGTTTAATATCACATGCTTGATTTCGCGGCTTACCGTGTTGTCATTTTCCTTTAACAGATCGCTAAAAATTTTGCCGTATCGGTAATAGGGGTTAACGATAATGGTTGGGGTTGAATCAAAAGCATTTATTGTTTTTGTTGAAAGTTCGGTATACGCGCTGTAATTTTCAAAATTATCTTCCACTTCTTGATGGACATAGGTTGTTTCGTTGATGTCTTTGCCGGAATTGTTTGCGCTAATCGCATATTCCCACACATAATTCATACAATTTCACCCGCCCAGTTGTACTCCGGAAAAACAAGCTCAAGCTGTGAAACAAGAAAACTTAGCCTATCGTAAAGCAAGTAATTTTTTTCATGAGTTGATTTAAATTTAGCCAGCAGGGTTCTTTTTTTTTCTGTATTGCTGTTATCAAGAAACAAATTGCAATTGTATGTTTCTTTGTCGGATAGTTTAGCGTCTGGGGTCAACTCTTTTAGGATAAAATCATTGCCAAACCCTTTGATTATTCTTTCAACTTCGCATTGCGCAAATACTGTTTTTGTTTTTACATCAGCAAAATCTCCAACGAAGCTATCCGCTTCTTCATTGTGCAGACAATTTTCCAAAGGACACGAAATATCTGCGTATGATTTATCCATTATTGCTTTCATTTGCCAAAGAGTTTGTTTGTCCGTTTCGGAATACACGGATATACTCCTGTTTCTCTCGGTTTGGCTGAAGGTTACATATTCAAAAGGGGCTTCGTTTGAATTTACAACAAGGTACATATTAGAATCTTGGAAAATTGCTTTTTGCTCGTACAAAATGCGATTTTCTATCGGGGAGGAAGCCGGGGCGGAAAAATTTTTTTGATCGGCGGTTATTGTTTTTATATTCCATCGGGGAATGACGCCTTTTTTCAGGCTGTACTTTTCCAAAACTTCCGTTTCCAAAACTTCCGTTAGGGTTGCATTGCTTGCGCCGTTTTCATCGATTGACAAAAAAACGTCAAGGAACTTATAGGCGTATGGGAAATAAACCGTTCTCCAAGCAATGCGGTTGTCCTTGAAAATTTCGTACAGTTCTTTTATTTTGTCTAAATATTTTTCGTTTTTTTTAAACGTGAATTTCAGCCCGTTTTCGATTTCCAAACCGCTTTTAAGCAAATTGCAAATTTCCTTGTAAGATAATTTTGCGAAAAACAGGCCTATGTGATGACAACTTCCTTCGAAATCTGCCAAAACTCCGTCGTAAAAATCGTCATCACATACGGGGTGCAAAAAACTGCCGTCGGCTTGTTTTTCTATCTTATCTACATAGATGTTTATTGGCTTTACGGCATCCACGCTTGCCCTTATCTTGTTTTCCAAACTGTTGTACTTGTTCTCCACTTCACTTGAAAGCTCCGTAAACACCTTTGTCATAAGCTCTGCCATATAGAGTTTGTCGTTTGCATTTGACATGCCGTCTATTATCTTTTTTATGTTTTCCGGCTTTAGCATGTGGTGTTCACCGCCTTGGAGGATAATTTCTGGTGAGGGGGTTATGGAAGTGGACGAAGGGATTGTGGGGTGGTAGGGATATTAGCAACCGGCCAAAAATTTGATAAATCGCTCGCACTATTCCGCCAGTTGATTGCAATGCCTTGGAGAGTTTGTATATGAGTACGATTGGTACTAGCATTGGCTGCAGCATTGGCTGCAGCATTGGCTGCAGCAGTTTCGTCACTTTGGGCGGTTAACATGTTTTCAGAGGCTGTATCTGCATAATAACCCATCTCTGCGGCGATGAGTTCCATTGTTGCAATATAACCGCTCATTGATGAAATTCTGCCATCTGCCCCCTCTATCTCACCAATCAGTGTGTTAATTTCTGCGACTATGCCTTCTTCGATATATAAGACGAGAGTGTCCATGCCGCTCGCTAAACCATATTCTCCTGCACGCCTGAACAAGTAGGCTGCCGCCCTGTAATATCCAATCACAGTCAAATACGCACCGCGTACACCTTCATACGCATCGCGTGCATCTTTGTAAAAGGTTCGGGCAACTTCATAGTGTCCCCGAGCAACTTCATAGTGTCCCCGAGCAGCTCCAAAATCATATTGCGCCGCAGCAAAGCTAGTACTAGCCTCTAGAAAATAAGTGCTTGCATCATCATAATGACCTTCAATCCCATCAACACCGTCTAAGGCAGCGTCAAAATCAGCAATAGCATTATTAACATAAGCACGCCCTTCTATGACTGTCAAAGCAGGCGGAGTGAAATAAGGATCCCAAGACGCGGGCGTAACATATCGGTTGCTATTATTTACATTGACCCGCAACAGAATTGCTCTTCCAGTGTTATAACGTTGGCGTACTGTACCCGCGCTTGAGTTCGCGGTCGTTGCCGCTGAGACTGCGTCTTCTGCATTTGTGCGTGCTGTTCCAGCATCAGTTCTCGCGCTTTCTGCGCTTTCTCTTGCTGTAGCAGCATTGATGATTACTTGGGTTCTTGCATTTTCTAGTGCGGCGGTTGCTGCGGCTCTATTTGTGTTTCTGATTTGGGTTGCAGTGAGTTCAGCTCTAATCCCGTCGAGTTGGCGTTGCCGTGCAAGAATTAAATAACCTATGTCTTGTTGGCGCTCGCGGTCAAAAGTATCTGGCTGTAGAAATCCATTCAATGCTCGATTTAATTTATAAAAAGCGCGTGAAAAGTCTTCCACGCCTTGTTCGGCGAGGAGCCACACACTATGCGATTGAATTATAAGCATTTCAAGGCGATGTCTTTCTATATATCTCCTTAGGCTTGCTTGAGCGGTGGTGATGCTCATCAATAAAGAGGACACATCATCGTTGCCTAGTCCATCGCGTTCCAAACTTCTCAGAATATCTTCCGCATTTGCAAGTGTGATTTCTGCCTGAAGAAAATTAGAATTATGAATGAAACCGTCACTGCCTTCGACGTCTTCCAGCAGACGTCTAGCACGATCAAGGTCAGTATTTCGCCTGAGTTCGTCTGCAGCTCTTCTTTGCTCTTCGGTAGCGGCGTTATTTGCGGCACTAACAAGACCTTGAACACGGGCAACGTCCACATTCCTATCCAACATATTAAATGCCCGGATTGCAAGCTCGTAATGGTCACGTGCGGTTGTGAGCCAGCCCGATATTGTTTGGTTACGAGCGGCAGCAATGCCTGCAGCCTCGCTGCTTGCAGCAATTCTGGCGATAGCAACCTCTAAATCGTGTATTTCCCTCGAAGGCGTCGGCAAAGGCACTTCCCTGAACAGCACTTGAGCTGTTGCAAATGCATCTAATGCACTTGAATAATAAGCATTTTCTGCACAGGTTTTGCCGAGTTCATATTGGACTATAGCCTCATCAAGACTATCTCTACGACTGCCCGCTGCGTTCTGTTGTGCATCATGCGCTGCTTGTTCCGTCCGCACTCTACTCATGAGACCTATCACACGATTTACATCTTCGGTACGCGCTAAAGCTTCAAATGAATTCAATGCGAGTTGCAGTTCGGCTATTGCTTTGGAAAAATTATTTTCGTACAAGGCGTTAAGACCGTTATTTTCATGTGCTCTTGCTTCTGCAAGCGCATTTGTCGCGTTTCCGCCTTCACGCTCCCGCATAAGCCTGTCAACTTCGGCAAGCATGTTGTTAATCAACATTACATTTAAATCCAGTCCAAGATTTGCATAAGCGGTTTGTGCCCTCAGGAAGCTTATCCGGGCTTGGTCAAGCCTGCCTTCATTAAGATGATCGTTGCCTTCTATTTCGTAGTCTGCTGCAATGTCTCTTGCTCTTTGGAATGCTTCATCGGCATCTGCCCGTTCTTGCTGGCGAATCTCCTCTTCCTGCAGTAGTTCAAGTTGAGTAAGCCTGTTTTCGATACTTACGATATCGCTGCCCATTTCTAAATCTTGAAAAGTCCGCAGTGCTTGTTGAAAGTATCTGCGCGCGGAATTAAAGTCTCTCTCGGGAGGAGCAAGAGCATCATTTGCCCGCTCTACATTGTCACGCGCTGTGTCAATTCTTTCTTGGCGTGCGCTATTTTCTTCGTCGCGTTGGGCTTCGTCGGCCTCTCTTTGCTCTTCGTCGGCTTCTCTTTGAGCTTCTTCATCCTGTTGCCTGTCTGTTCTTTCTATTTTCTCTCTGACACGATTTGAATCTGCTTCAGAATCGGCACGCAGGAAGATGTCCAGTGCTTGCCTGAATGAATTTCGCGCATCATCAAATTCACCGGCACGCAAAGACTCATCGCCGCTTGCTTCATGCTCATGCGCCTGTGCCAATAATTCCTCTGTTTCTTCATCTTCAATAGCGGAGATTGCGGCATTTGCGGCCGTTATCCTGTTTGCCGCATCAAGCGATTCCGGTTGCATGGAAAGCGAAGCGAATAAATCTCTCGCCTGTTGGAAATACGATGCGGCAGTTGCAAACCTCCCGGCGGCATATTCCGATTCACCCTGTAACATAAGAGCTTCTGCTCGATTAACCCTTTCTTCGGTTGACTGCTCGTTATCTCTTTCCATTTCCGCGATCGTCATGCGAGAGCGTGCGTGTGCGGCACGCTCCGGGTTGTCCATCTCTGTAAACTGCGTATATGCAGACTCAAACAATCTTATTGCATTTGCCCATTCGCCGCGCAACATGTAAATTTCGGCTTCTTGAAGAATTGCCTCCACGGGGGTCAAACCGCGACCGGTTATGCCGGAACGCGCAGTAGCGATAAGCTCCTGAACCTCTGACGCACGCAAATATTCACCCGCCGCCAAAAGGCTTTCCCTTGCGGGGGTTAAAAGATTTAATGCCTGATCATAATCTCCGCTCAGCATGAGATTTCTCGCGGTGGAAACAGTTTGCATTATGCCTTGTATGCGCGATTCGTTTTCTTGTCTTTCCTGCTCGTGTTGTACCATTGCAATCCGCGCAAGCATCATGTTTGCCATAGATGCCTCGCCTATTTGCCTGAAAGCGGCTTCCGCAAGTTGGAAATGCATAATTGCACCGCTGAAATCTCCAGAGGCAAGGGCAAGTTCCGCACTGCCTACATGGTCTTGTTCAATAATTGCAATATTCGCACGCTGTTCTTCGTCTCGATATTCCATCAAACGGCTTACAAGCCTAAACTGGACATCTCTTGCCCTGTTAAACTCGCCTAAGAGGATATATTCGTCTATTGCCTGTTGATATAATTCCTCTGCTCTTTGCATGTTTTGTTCGCGTTCGGCATCAAACAAAATGAGAGAAATTGCATTAAGCCTCTGCGCTCTTGCCTCTTCCTCTTCACGCTCTGCCCCCTGAGCCAAACGAACCAATATTTCGGCATTTAAAATATTTATTTCTTCGGCAGCCACAGAATCGACAGTCAAAACAACCAAGTTATCTGCCCTGCGCAAATACGCCAAGGCACTGTTATATTGGCCGGAATCAATTGCGGCACGAGACAAGGAAATAAAATGAGAAATGTTTTGACGCCGCACAGCTTTGTTTACACGATTATCTAAAATATCAACATCAAAACCATTGTTTAAATTGCCGGTTGCATTAACTTGTAACGCCAGCCGAAAACTCGGAGGAGAAAAGGCGACTTCCAAAGCGCGTTCTCTGTCTCGCAAATCGCGCCCCAGTTCACGCGAGCGCATAAAAAGGTCGGCAGCAGCTTGATAATTCCTTTGGTTTAATTGACTTTCTGCGTCACCGGCATCTTGCGCAATAGAAATACGAGCGTTTAACCGACTTATTTCTTGCTGATTTTGTGTGCGCCACGACCGTATGGCGACTGAAACGATCGGCGCAAGCCGTGATGTCTCTTGCGAAGCCGTTTCGTATGCCAAAGAAGCCCTTATAAATTCACCGGCACTAAAATGTCGGTCGCCTTGTTGCACCAATGTATTGATTTCATTTATCGCGCTGTTTCGTCTGATACCGGAGGAGATCGAAATTCCGGTTAAAGAAACTGCAAGAATAACCAATACAGCAGCCGCGATTTTTGCAAAGGGGGCAGGCGTATTTTTTTCCGACTGCACCTTGTTTGCAGATATGGCAATCCCGGTAAAAGGCAGAATACTTCTGTCGTCCTTATTCATTTGCTTAGCCAAAACAAATTCTTGGATTTGGGTAACTTGTTCGGCGGGAGTGCTGAATGTATTTTTGTTCATTGCAGTTTCTAAAGCCGCTTCTGTGTTTCCCCCGGCCCTGCTTAACATTTCCGACAATTTACCGGTTGCGGCAAAAATGCCGTCATTGTTTTTTAATTTTATTTTCTTTGATATGGCGATACTTGGCTCATAGCCGCCAATGCAATCTGTCTCCGAAATGCCCGCCTTTCTGTTAATCTCACCATTTCTGAAATGATAAAACATTGCGTTCCCGCATCCGACAGCAATTACACTTCTATAGTCGGTGACAATGGCCGCAATAGACACCTGATAATGCGCTCTTCCGCTACCGCCGGAGCTTTCAATCTCTCGGCGAAGAGCCTTATGTGCGTCCATAACAAAGGACGTCAAAACGGAGGCGGAAAGGCTCGGCTTCTTTTTAAAATTCTCCAAAAAAGAATGTGCCGCCAGCTTTTCCGGGTGACTGACCGTTTTCGACAAAGACTCTGCGATAACCCAACAGGCGTATCCGTCGCGCATCGCAGATGCTTGATATACACTGCTTTCTCCCCTGGCATCATTCGGGGATTTAATTTCTTCTGAAACAAGATGGACTCTTTTTTTGCGTTTAAAATTCAACATGTCTAATCTCCCCTATCAAAAATCTGCATACTTTATATCGAAATGCACATAAGTAAAAATAGAGTCGTTTATTTTAATTTCGTTATCGCTTTTTTCAATTTTTTTTATGTTGTCTACAATGTTACTGTCAACGAAAATCAATCCTCTTGTGAAGTTTGGCAAAATATACGTCTCGCCCTTTTCATGATCATGATGCAAATACAAATAATCTCCATCAGAAGTTTTTGATGCCGCTATTTGAACTCTGGTTTCGCCGTCATGAATTTCGGTGGATTCCCCGATTCGACTGCCCTTCATACAAACCATCCAGCCTTTTACATAACGATTCTCGTCTTTGGTAACGCAGAAAGGGCATTTGCCGCCATGCATTTCGTCGTTAAACAATCGATTGCAATTGCGACATTCAACAAGTTTTTCTTCCATGCTGTTACTCCTCCGGAATCAATTCATCTTCAGTCGCCGCGTCCAAGTCATTCCAGTTGAATTTCAAGCCCGGCTGATTTCCCTCAAATGGAACGTACACATACACGCCATTGCCTATTTCTATATATGGAGAAACTTTCGTATTCTCCAAAGGTACAGACGTGTTCAGCGGTTTGCCGTCAAAGTAACAAGTTCCGCATTCTCTGTTTGGATTCAGCCATATCCTTGTATCGCCAACCATCTCTTCGCCTTTGCGATAATCCAAGGTTGCGTGATTTGTTGGCGCAACTTTAGCATCACCGACAATCACAATTTGATTGCTGTAGGACTCACGACCAATTTTGTTTTCGCCACTCACAACCCTGTAATCTTGTCCAACAAGTGCTTTATACGCTTCGTTTTTTGCCATAACACAAACAAGCCAACCGACAACAGGTTTATTTTTCTCCGGCTCTTTCACTTCGTCTCTGTCAATAAAGAAATCCGAGCAGTATGGGCACGTGAAATATATACTTGCATTATACAAATGCCCTAATTCACACTTACCTAAAGCTACCATTTGCCCCACCCTTATTGATTGTAAGCTTCAATTGATCAACTTTTTTATACTGAAATGTAACGCTTTCATTTTTTCCGATACAACATCTGTGATAAAATTCACCTTTGCGAACAATCGAAATACGCGGATCCAGGCTCTCTATCACCCAACTTTGACTTACAAAGTTTACAATCGCGTATTGGTTCATATATTTATTATGGTCATCTGTTATTACCACGGCTTTACGCACAAGCCCTATCAAATAACCCCTGTCTTCATATAATCTGCTTTTTTGCGGGCTTATTGACGCATCAAAACTATCTATTTTTATTTGCCAATCCGGCAATTTTTTTGCTTTCCATATAGCTGAAAGGAACAATATAAATGCAAGAATTGCTGTGATAAATAATATAATAGCAATAGGAACGCTTACAGACAGAACAAAAAAGGCGGTAACAATCAAAGCGGCTGTGACAATAAAACTTACAAGAATTTGAATCATTCTTTGACCATGTGAATTGTAAAAAACATAATCTTTAAATTTATTGTTAAGCATTTTTTACAACCCTCTGCTTAGTATATTTTCAATTTCCATTTCCCTGCTTTTGTTTAGGCGGCCATCTTTTGACGTCGAGCGTGCAGTACGATTTTGCACATTTTGCACGTTATTTTTTCCAAACAATTCACGCAACATTTCCTCTGATGTTTGGCTATCGTAATCGGTCGAAGCTGTTTTTTTTCGTGCGTGTCTCGGAGATGGCGAACCCACACTCAATGAGGCATCATATTCTTTGCGACGCTTAGGGTCACGCAGTACGCGGTAGGCTGTGTTAATTTGCGCCATCATTTCATCGGAACCGTTTTCATTGCCGTCTGTACTGTATTTTTTCACCAAATTATTACGTGCCGCTTTAAGCTCTTTTTCAGTAAAATTTTTGCCGACCCCCAATATTTCGTAATGTGTTGCCAATCACAGCACCTCCACATCGGCAATAGCAAGCAACTTGAGGGCTTGACTTATAAGCCGCACCCTCAAGCAGTTTGCATTTTTCATTACACGGGATAATTACCTTCTATTTCTATTTCAGATAGGTTTTCACCTCTTTGGCGAACCTCCAACTCGAAAATGCATTCGCCTTTCACGTTAAACTTCTCGTCGTAGGACACGACAAAAGCGTTTGGAAATTTAACGAACCTTACAACCGTGTTTTTGTCAACACATTCGACGCTAACTTCTTTGTATGCGTCTTCGGAAGACGGCGGAACTTGACTCCATTGTGCAAGCTCCAAGGATTTATGGTCGTCATCCTTAGGCACGCGGATTTTTCCGCAAATGGTCATCACGTCTTTAACTGAAGCGCCTTTTTGTTCAGCGTCTTCTGTTGTGGAGTTCGACCACGCGAAGTCTGTTATGTCGCTGTTTCCGCCATGTGCGCCGAGTATAATACTGCCGATTGTGGCTTTCATAGTCATGTTTTCACCCCCTTTCTCTGCCCAAAATAACGCAAATCAACATGCTATATTCCATGATTGCGTTTTCGTTAGTTGCTTCCCGATGTAATTTCAATGTCGCAATATGTCACAACGCCGCCGAAATTCAGCTGCACCGTCATTAGACCCTCATCACCCGGTTCGAGCTTAAGCAAATCATCTGTTCGCAACACCGCATTGGCATAGCTTCTTCCCGCCGTATCAACGGATAATTTTCTCCACTTTCCAACAACATTGTGTTCAGGGCCGCCCGTGAAGAATTTTGCCAGTTTTGCGGCTTCGTTTCCGGTGACTTCTGAAATGAACTTCAAAACAAATCTTTCCGTTAGCGCGTAGTAGAACGGCTCGTATCCGGTTGCCCCTTTTAACATACACCTTGCAATTTGGACGGTTAGTTTATTAACGGGTGTACCGTTCAGGAATCGCGAATTGCTTGAAAAAACAAAACCTGCGGATTCTTTTTTAATTTCGTCAACCATATCATCCGGCAGTCCGTAAACGCCTCTGCCCAATGATGTTGTCAAAATCAATGAAAGGTCATCAGACTCAATATTAAGCCGAACACCGGGCAGGCTTTCCGTTGCTGTAAGGTTTTTCACCTTTGCCTCACTCAGCTTAAATGTCAAAAACTTAGGCATTTGCCATGCGGCTGCCAATCCAGCCGCAACATAACAGGACGATACATCAATTCCGGAAATCCATTCTGTCTTTCCTTCTCCTTGCTCTACTACCATAGCTTCGCCGTTTACATCTTCGGATGCAAAAGTTTTACCGAAGTTTGTTTTGCCAAAAATACCGGGGATCAAAGAAAAGTTTGGGATGCAGGGGATTGCATATCTTTCGCCGTCCAAAAGCTCCAGTTTTTCCGAGAACGGACCGATTCCTTTTTCTTGCAAGTCGTTAAAGGTCGTGGAATTTGATGTTTCAAAAGAGAAAAACATTTGGATTCTTTGCCTTCCAAGAAACTGAACGCAACGTTTCATTTGCGCCACAGTTAATGGATCATTAAAAGAAGATTCGCTTTCGGCTTCAGTCTCCAACGGACCGGAATATCCTTCTGCTCCGGCGTCTTTAGATTCAAACATCAGGCCCGGAACAATGGCAAACCAAACAGCGTCATTCGGCCTTGTCGAATTGATTGTTTTCAGCAAGACGTTGAGCTTCTTCTCGACGTTTTCGTCGCCAAACAAGTCATTGTACGTGTTGTTTGTAAAGAACAATTTAGGCTTCAGCTTGGCTTCTTTTGGGCTGTATCGCAATCCCTCGCTTTGCTGGAAGAACAAATACACTCCAATAAGGGTTTCAAGTAAAGGTTTTGCAACTTTGACCAGTTTTTTTTGTGAACGCTTATACAAGTCCATGTACGAATTGTACCTGTCAACCGTTTCCACAACATCTTCCTTGGCGGAAGTGCCGTTTGCTTCAGCGGGCAAAAAGACATCTCGTAAAATTTGAAGGGTATTTTTGCGATTGTCTTCGTACTCCTCGTCCGACATTCCTTTTTTATCTTTGCTTGCGGTTCTGTCAAAATCATAATTAAAAAGTTCGGACAGCGTCTGCGGCACTGATTCCGCCGCATCCGATTTTTCTCCGTCTGTTACCGAAAGTGCGGTTCCGGCAGCGTCGCCTTCATCCTTTTGCTCAATGTTCAACGTGTCGCTCACTGCCGGCGGGAGAGTAACCGAAGGTCCCTTTGCGGTAAATGCAATTCGTCCATCTGTTATTGTGCGAATTACATTGGCGTTGTTTGCACCTTTATTTTGGCTTTTCGCATCATCTGCCAAAACACTCAGTTTCTCTTCCAATCTTGCTGCGGCAATAGGAATCAATTTTTCAGGTTTATCACGGAAGGGGGCGATTTTTTCAAATTCCTTATTCACCAAAACAGCATACTCCCGCTTTTCAGGGGAATCGTCTTCGATGTCCTTGTATTTCTTAAATAAAAAGTCCAGGGACTTCTGTATACCTCTTGCTATTTCAAATTCTCTTTTCGGAGCAAGCTCTGCCAACAGAGACTTAAAGTCACAATCAATGTCGGGAGTCCCTGTTATGCCTTTTTCTTTAATTGTTTTGACCAACATGCGTACAACCGGATGTGTCAGATTCAATTCAATAGGGTCAACAAAGGGCTTGTCCAAAACCTTATCCTTTGAAATGTAATACTGAACGTCAGGAAACTCTCCCAACAACTCTCCGGTTGTTACTTCACCTGTTTCCTCGTTCGTAATTTTTTCATAATCCGCCACGGTGCTGTAGGATGCATAGATCGTCGGGCGGAATTTTGAAATAAAGTCTTCAAAAGATTCGACGGTTAGCTTTTTAATAATTTCATCCGTCATTTTGTCAGCCGCGCCACCTGCATTTTCGTCGGCAGCCGTAAGCAATACACTTAAACACGGCACATCACTGCTTTTGTTGATTTGCTCAAAGAGCATGGTTTTCGAAGTTTGCCTCATGAAGTCCATTTTTTATAGCCTCCTCGTATTTTAAGCATAATTCACTCATCATCATCCTTATCCCTCTCGGGCAAGCCCAGCAACCAGTCCGACGTAACATCCAAAGCTATGGCAAGTCGGCGCAAAATATCTGCCGACATACTTTTCTTGCCTGTTTCGATTTCCCATAAATATTTGTCGCTTATGTGCGGATTGGCCGAAGATGCCAATCTGTCTCTCGTTAGTCTGCAAGCGAGTCTTCGCTCCTTCACTCTGTGTCCAACAGCTACACGCAATTCTTCAGTCACGTTCAGCGCACCCTTCATAATGTGTCAAAAGAATTATATCCTCTAATTTTTTTGCGCACGACCCGCTCCAGGTAGTGTTTTGACAAAAAAACCGATTTTGCATCATTTTGAATCCCGGAACCTGTCTTCAAATAAAAAATGCCCGTTGACAGGACATTTGTATAAAATTATAGAGCCTCGGGCCTAAATTAAAACTTTAGTTTTTCGAAAAGTTCCACGGCGTCCAGAAAAGCTTCCTTATATAATGCATCAAGCGCGTAATTTTCTTCCGCATAAATTGCGTCGGAATACGCCTCGAAACTATCCTCCCGACCAAGCCCTATAAAAGTATCCATAACAATTTGGCTTGTGTCTGCACGCACGCGAGTTAATTCTTTGTATTTTTCATCCGACATCAACATCTCGGCAATAATCTCATCTCGACGGTGCTTAGACATTTTTTCGAAAATTTCCGGGATAAACGGGTATTTTACATACATTTCGTCTTGACGTTTTCGTGCATCTTTATTCATCGATTCTCACCTCGTATTCAGTTTTCACACAAAAACGATGGGATATTCAAGTATGATATAATCGTTCAAACTAAAATTGAGAGGAAAATTTATTATGTGCGATACTAACCGTAACTTCCGACGTCGTGCGCGCAAATGCATTGCCGCTTTGTTGATCATTTTTATTATGGCGGTCTCACCGCTTACGGTGTTTGCCGAAGGCTGGGATTTGTCGCTTCCCTCGCTTGCTGAGTCCTATGAAGAATTTTTTCTGTTCGGCAATATTTGGAGCAACCACGGGCAAATGGGTGACGAAACAACGGTCGACAAATATCTGCACCACTACAGCACAATCACCGCCTCAAACCTTCATAAGGTTGACGCGGTGCTTGGCGCGGCTCCGAACGCGTGGGAGTGGAACTGGGATACGGCAGATTATATCGTAAACTTTGCAGACGAAAATAATCTTGCGATGGTGTGGCATACCTTGGCGTGGCACAACCAATCGCGTGCTTGGCTCACAAATGTTCCCGGAACAATGGAGCCGCTGACCCGTGCAGAAGCCATCGAAAATATGCATCAATTTATAAGCACCGTTGCGGGACGGTATTCCGGCAGAATTTTTTCCTACGACGTTGTAAATGAGGTTATTTACGCGGGAAATTGGGCGCGCAACCCGGATTGGCGGGTGCATCTGCGCAGAACAGGGCAAGGTTTGCCCGACGAC
>JGI24703J35330_11748555_pt1 | contig 19751 bp, 19 predicted proteins | sample TergutNt197P1_FD_35330 | JGI IMG/M metagenome (IMG submission 35330) | reverse complement strand
GTCGCACGTACACAGACGTACGTAAGACTTTCGCCGACGCAGACATCGGGCAAAAAGACAAGGGAAGTGTGAAGTTTATTTTCTTACATTCCCTTACCTTGTTTACGACATCTCTGCGTTTTACATCCGGCGCAAATTTGAAAAATATTGACCACATTTCCAGCGCGGTTAGTTGAGCCACCGGCTTCTTTAGTATTTCGTCCAGCTTGCTCAATTCGACAAGTATAAAATTGATTTGGTCGGTGATTAATTCCCCATCTTCGGTGCGCATTGCGCTTCTTGTGATGTAGTCTTTCCGATTGGGATAAATCGTATAATTGCAAAACGTAATCTGATAAGTTCGCGCCAGTTCGTGGTATTTCTTGCCCTTAGACGGTTGCGACGAGTGAAGGTCGGTTAAGTAGTACATATACTTGTTGATAAAACTGGTGTGCGAATCGCCCAACTCTTGAATGTGAGATGTGAGAACCGTGCATTTCCACGTCTGCTTGGTCTTGATGGTCAATAATGCAGTTCACATCAAACCGCTCACCTTTTTCGTTGTCATCGGAAATGGGCAATTCATTATTTCTAACAGCGGCATCCGTTACATTCCTGTTCATGCTTGAAGAAAGAACATCAATCAACACGGGCTTTGCTTCCGGGTGGGTCATTAAGGTCTTGAATATGTGGTCATCTATAGGCGAAAGAATCTCTACATCCGGCGGCAAAATTAACATATTTGAGTCAACTCCCCAGGTTGCATGGGCGAGCAGTTCGCCGACAGGCGAACGACCAGCCTCTGCTTTTTTTATGCCCTCTTTTACTGGCATTTTCAATAGGCATACCGCTATAGCTTAATGAGCATGAGGCATTTGCAAGGTAGATATTTTTTCGCATTTTTTGTAATAAACATCTTTGTCACGGCTGAACAATCCATAATCGACAAAAAAGCGACGCACCATGCAAAAATCATCGTAGAAGTCTGCTATATTAAGGTTCATTTCCCTTTCGGAATAAGGGACATCCATATTAAACGAGCGGCAGATTTCCTCAATCAATATTAGCTTCTTTTTAAGCTGTGCGGGCATTTTGGTTATCTTTCCGTTCGGCATAAAAGTTGCAAGAATTTTCTTGCGGTATTTGGCTTCACGCTCATCGCCTTCCGGGTCGTCACCTTCGTTGAGGAGTAAGTCCATTATACTGTGAGAAAATATCTTAGGGCAAAGCGAGTACACAGAATAATACTGCTCTTTCCGTGACTTTACAGCACCGATTTCCTCTAATTTTTTCATATGACTTGATATCGTTGCCGATGAAAGGTTGAGCCTTTCAGCAAGCTGTTCTACATACATATCCTCTCTGCTTAACGATTTGAGAATTTGCATACGCGAAGCATCTGCCAGACACTTAAATAGTTGTAATGCATTATGGAAATTCATCATTCCCTCCTTGAAATCTGTTAATGCATTTAACTATACGTTCGTCTATCTAATTTGTCAATATTTAATTTCGCGTTAATCTAAGCAAATCCTTCCCTGTAATTGTATCAAAACTAACGTACAAAAGGGGCTGTCTTGTTAAAGTAAAACCGTGGGGTTTCGCCCACGCCTCTAATATACACGCCTTGGTAAAATAAAGCCGAGAATTGTAGTGGCAAACCCAAGATATGGAAAAACTCGAATGATTACAAAGCACAAAATTGAGCTTTCAAGAATGTAGATAAACATTCTGTTTGATGTTGCAATTGAGAATAGCATTAATGCTATACCCAACAGCATTATTCGATAATTCCCTGCCAGATAACGCTCTTTTTCCATTTACTGTTCATCTCCTTCGGTTTTTGATGGATTAGGGTGTATTACCCCCTTTCCAAGGGGGGTGTCTATCAATAAAAACGCAAACTCGGCACTTGATAAAATGAGTGGAAATAGTATGGGTGCGTGGCTGAGATTTCAATTAAAATATTATATGTAGCAGAAGGGTCATGTACATAGCTCAAGGCAATCATCCTTGTTGCGTTTTGTTGAGCTTGACGCGCACGGAAAGACCCATGTCCCTCAAATGCGATATTGCTGAGAGGTGTACCGGTTGCAAAATAAAAACCATAGCCCGAAGGGGCAGCAACTGACGGGGCCATAGCCATTGAGTCTAACAGACTGCCGGTTCTCATGTCTCTTGCCCAAATAGTGAGACCGGGGTCAGCACCCGCGACAATTTCCCACCCGTGGTGTAACGACCACGCGAACGCATCATTTCTAAGCCTTCGGGAATTATGCCACACAAAAGACGGCAGTATAATATATGTGATTCCCGTGTCGCCCGAGACTCTGACGGACATTACGCTTAGTGTTAAGTCGCTTGGGCTGATTACGGAGAATGAAGCCGTCGAATCTCCGTAGCTTACATTAAACCCACCCGCTATTTCTGCTCTGTTACTATTATTTATGTTGAATGTCGTTAACATAAATGATTCAAATGCAATTTCATAAGCATAATCAAGCTGAAGAGATGTGAATATTTCATGTTTTTGTGCTTCCGCAAGATGAGGTATCACCGACATTGGAACGCCAATTGAAAGAAGAAATTCGTCAACATTTGCACCGGAAGTTATTGCTTCGGCGTAAGCGGCAGTTGGGGCTCCCAACATGATAAACACCATTAAAAAGCTCATTGCAAGCAATTTTTTTTTCACGGTAACGCTCCGCTTGATTAATTTTTAGGTACTCTGTTTTCAAAAACCCTCAAATCGTGTTTATCGTATGGTAATTATATGCACATGTCAACTATTATTTTAAACATTTTGAACATACAGCCGCTGATATTTCCGCTGAGGTATAAAGTCATTTTACTTTATAGCGACGGGCAGAAATTTTACATAAAAGGCAGAAATTTTACATAAAAGTTACACAGCAGATATATGATTTATACATTCTCCGATTAACATTGCCTTGCAAGCAAAAAGATTATGGAGGAATGTAAAAATGTCAAAAAAGATTATCAAGCTCGTTGTTGGGTTATCAATGCTGTTATTGGTAAGCGGATTGTTGGCAGGATGCAGCAGCGATTCGGATGCGGAAGAAATAACCGTTATCACCCGCGAGGACGGCAGCGGAACAAGGGGCGCATTTGTTGAAATAGTAGACATTACAGCAGATGGTAACGACAACATAACAATGGAAGCAGTGGTTGCACCGGGTACAAGCGTGATGATGACCAATGTGGCAGAAAATCCTTTGGCAATCGGATATGCCTCAACAGGCGTGGCATTGGGCGACAATCGGGTTAAAGCGTTAAGTGTTGATGGGGTTATGCCAACAGTTGAAAATATGTTAAACGGTACATACGCAATTCAAAGGCCGTTTATCATTGCTTACAACACCTCGCAGGGGCTTAATCCTTTGGCACAAGATTTTGTAGATTTTATATTTTCTGCGCAAGGGCAAGAGGTTGTGGCAGGAAGGGGTTATGTACCGTTTGTGCCGCAAGGCGCGCCCCAATATACACCAAGCGGATTATCAGGCACCATTGTTGTAAATGGTTCGTCCTCGTTAAACTCCCTTATGGAGCATTTGCGCGATGCTTATACCGGGCTTAACAGCGATGTTACAATTGATATCCACGGGGCAGGAACAGGGCATGGCATAACCGCGGTCAGAGAAAACCTTGCCGATATAGCCATGTCAAGCCGTGATTTAAGGGACAGTGAGCTTGAATTTTTATCGCCGCTTACAATCGCAATTGATGGGATAGCGGTTATCGTTCACCCAAGCAACGATGTTGATAACCTGTCCCTTGCACAAGTAAGAAATGTTTTTCTTGGAGAGGTTTATGAATGGGAAAGCCTTCGTTAAAATGGGTTAATCGCGAATTTGCCGCAAAAATATTGTTTGCACTATCAGCCTCTGCCGCTATTATTGCGGTGGGGCTGATATGTGTTTTCTTGTTTTTACAAGGGATTCCTGCAATGTGGAACATCGGCATATTCAATTTTTTAACGGGAACTGACTGGCGGCCCACATGGAACCCGCCGCTTTACGGCATTTTGCCTATGATTGTCAGCTCGTTGTATGTAACGGCAGGGGCAATATTATTTGGTGTACCCATCGGGATTTTTGCGGCGGTCTATATGGCAAAATTTTGCCCCGCGCCAATCTATAAGGTTCTAAAGCCGGCAATAAATTTATTGGCGGGTATTCCGTCTGTTGTATACGGATACTTCGGCATGGTGGTTTTGGTGCCCTTTGTGCGTGAAAACTTTGGCGGCAACGGCAACAGCATACTCACTGCTTCAATTTTGCTTGGCATGATGATTTTGCCCACCATTATCAGCATTTCTGAAAGTGCCGTTCGCGCCATTCCGCCCGAGATTTACGAAGGTGCAATTGCCTTGGGCGCAAGCCACGAAAACGCGACTTTCAGGGTGGTGCTTCCCGCCGCAAAATCCGGGGTTATGGCGTCTGTGATTTTAGGTATAGGGCGGGCGGCAGGCGAAACAATGGCTGTGCGAATGGTTGCGGGCAATCAGGCAGTTTTGCGAATGCCGCATGAGTTTTTAAGCGGCGCGAGAACACTTACCTCCAATGTGGTAATCGAATTGGGTTATGCCTACGGCGACCACAGGGCGGCATTAATTGCCACGGGGGTTGTGTTATTTGTTTTCATTTTGCTGATAAATACGCTGTTTTCTTTACTCAAGAAAAAGGGGGGCGTTTAGATGAAAAATTTGTTCCGAAAGAAACCCGTTGACCTTCTGTTGTTTCTGCTTACATGGTTAAGCATTATGGCTACGGCAGCTGTTTTACTGTTTGTTGTGGGCTATGTGCTTATAAACGGTTTGCCGCATATCAGTCTCTCTTTGTTTGCCGTACAATTTACCGCCCAGAATCAGTCCCTGTTCCCTGCACTTATAGGCACGCTTTTAATTGTTGGGTTATCGTTAATTCTTGCCGTTCCTCTCGGCGTATTTTCTGCAATCTTTCTTGTAGAATACGCAAAACGCGGCAGTACTTTTGTAAAAGCCGTTCGACTCACCACCGAAACATTGGCAGGCATACCTTCCATCGTATACGGGTTGTTTGGCTTCATATTCTTTGGAGTGTTTCTGGGTTGGGGATTATCGCTTATGTCCGGCGCGTTCACGGTTTCCATCATGATTTTGCCCCTTATTATGAGAACAACGGAAGAAAGCCTAAAATCCGTTCCCGATACATACCGAGAGGGTTCATATGGGTTGGGCGCAGGGCGGCTTCGCACGATTGTGCGTATCGTTCTTCCCGCGGCTACGCCGGGTATTTTGGCAGGCGTTATTCTTGCCATAGGAAGAATTATCGGCGAAACAGCAGCCATCATTTTCACCCTTGGCAATGTTGCGCGCATACCAAATAATTTGTTTGACACAGGGCGAACCTTGTCGGCACATATGTACGCCCTTGCAAACGAGGGTACTCATGAGGGTCAAGCCCATGCAACAGCAGCTGTATTATTAATTGTTGTAATTTTAATCAATGCATTATCGTCACGGATTGCACGGCTTATAAAATAAAACTTAATACGGAGTGAAAATTTTATGGGAAAACAAAGTAAATTTACAATAAGAGACATGGATTTGTGGTATGGTGATTTTCAGGCATTAAAAAACATCAACATGGACATACCATCAAAAGAAATAACCGCATTCATCGGCCCCTCCGGGTGCGGAAAGTCTACGCTAATCAAAAGCCTTAACCGCATGAATGATTTGGTAGAGGGCTGCAAAATCAGCGGAACTATCCAGCTGGACGGCGAAAGCATACAAGGCAATATAGACGTAAATGCCCTGCGAAAACGTGTGGGAATGGTTTTTCAAAAACCCAATCCGTTCCCAATGAGCGTGTATGACAATATTGCATATGCGCCGCGCACCCACGGCATAAAATCAAAATTCAAGTTAAACGAAATAGTTGAAAAATCGCTTCAAGATGCGGCAATTTGGGATGAACTGAAAGACAGGCTGAAAAAAAGTGCATTAAGCCTGTCGGGCGGGCAACAGCAACGGCTTTGTATTGCGCGTGCATTATCTGTTCAGCCCGATGTATTGCTTATGGATGAGCCAACCTCTGCGCTGGACCCTATTTCCACCGCAAAAATTGAAGAGCTTGTAATCAAATTAAAAAAAGAATACACCATCGTAATTGTAACTCACAACATGCAACAAGCCGTCAGAATCTCGGATAACACAGGCTTTTTCTTGCTTGGCGAAGTGATTGAGTACGGGGATACACAAAGGCTTTTTTCTGTGCCAAAGGACAAACGGACAGAGGATTATATAACAGGGAGGTTTGGATGATGCGTAGATTTGACGAGCAATTGACAGAATTAAATGACAAACTGTTAGACATGGGTGCCTTGGTTGAAAGGCTAATAACAATGGCATCCCAAGCCTTAATTGAGCAAGACACAGAACTTGCCAAAACCGTATTGGAAACAGAATCCGATGTTAAACAAAGGGAAAAGGATATCGAGGCTTTGTGCCTGAAACTGCTTATGCAACATCAACCTGTGGCAAGTGATTTAAGATTAATATCGGCGGCATTAAAAATGATTACCGATATAGAGCGTATTGGCGACCAAGCCGCAGATATTTCTGAAATAGTAATAATGATGAACGGCGCGCCCTATATCACAAAATCTGAATATTTTCCGCAAATGGCTGCCGCAACAATAAAAATGGTAACAGAAAGTATCGATGCCTATGTAAAAAAAGATTTAAGGCTTGCTAAATCTGTAATCAAATATGATGATGTGGTGGATGAACTCTTCGACAAGGTAAAGCACGATTTGATGGAGCTAATCCGACGCAATGCCCCCAACAGCGAACAGGCGATTGACTTATTAATGATAGCAAAATACTTCGAGCGTATTGGCGACCATGCCCGCAATGTTGCAAAATGGGTCGTATTTTCAATACGAGGGCGTAAAATCAAACCAAAAAGCGAGTGATATTATACAATGGCGCAAGTTTGGATAGTTGAAGACGATGAGGATATTCGCGAAATAGCCTTGTACGCCTTGCGCTCGGCGGGTTTTGAAGCAGAGGGCTTTGAAAACGGCGATGCTTTTTTTGCTATGTTGGAAAATAAAGGGGTAGTGCCGCCGGGTTTGGCAATACTTGATATTATGTTGCCGGGTGATGATGGGCTGGTTATTCTTAAACGTCTCAGGCGAAACCCGCAATTTCAATCCTTGCCGATAATTATGCTAACCGCCAAAAGCAGCGAACACGACAAAGTAAAGGGGTTAGACTTGGGGGCAGATGATTATTTAACAAAACCATTTGGTGTAATGGAGTTAATTTCGCGCATTAAAGCACTGTTGCGCCGAAGCAACCCCGAGCAAAGCCAGCAATTCGTTGGCTATCAAAATATCAGAATGAACCACTTGCACCGCACAGTTACCGTTGATGGGGCAGAGATTTCTTTTACTTTTAAGGAATACGAATTGCTGCACTATTTGCTTGTAAACGCAGGCATTGTTTTAAACCGCGACAAGATTTTAGAAACGGTGTGGGGCTACGAGTACGAGGGCGAAAGCCGCACTTTGGATATGCACATTAAACGATTGCGCCAAAAACTGGGCGCGGCAGGAAAATATATAAAAACTATCCGCAATGTCGGCTACAAGTTGGGAGAATAATATTGCAAAAACGCATTTTTTTAAATTTTGTCGGGTTAATTTTAATTTGCGTAATATTTTTGGCTATATCATTTAGCTTGTTATTTTTCCGTGCGGCACAAACCCATGAGATGGCATCAATCAGGGATAAAGCCCGCCTTGTAGCCGAATTGTTAAACCAAAGTGAAGATTACGAAAAAATAGACGGCGGCGACACCCGCATTACAATTATTTCGCCCGACGGATGGTTGCTTTCGGACAGTTATGTAAGCGCGAACCCCGAGGTTAACCGAAGCAACCGTACAGAGTTTGTGCAGGCACTCGCCTATGGCTCGGGCGAAGCAATCCGCGCATCTGATACCTTGGGCGCAGACACATTTTATTATGCAATACTGTTGCAAAACGGAAATGTCTTACGCCTGTCCCGAACGCTGTACAGCTTGGGAGAAGCAGCTGTATCCACCTTGCCCGCGCTTATTATTGTAACGGTTCTGATTTTAATAATCGCGTATTTTATCGCCAATCGCCTTACCCGGTTTATTATAAAACCTTTTACAAAAATTGACTTTGACAACACGGCAATTACAGAATCTCTTTACGAAGAATTATGGCCTTACATGAAAAAAATTGAGCACCAAAAAAATGAGATTGCAAGCCAATTAGCCACCCTAAAAAATCGGACCGAAACCATAGAAGCCATTATCGCAAACATGCGTGAGGGGCTTGTTATGTTGGATAAAAAGGGATTGGTGCTTGCCGCTAACAAAAGTGCGTTAAATTTTTTCGGCATAACAAAAACTCGCGAGATTTTGCAAAAAAACATCGGGCATATTTACCGCGTGCCGGAGTTTATGCAGGCGGTAAAACAATGTCTTGCCGGGGCGTATTTGGAAATAAATCTATCCGGGGGCGGCAAATTTTTTAATGCGTTTCTCAGCCCCGCAAGTGACGGGGCAATAATTTTCTTTTTGGATGTAACCGACCGATACAAGGCTGACCAACAGCGCAAGGAATTTACAGCCAATGTATCCCACGAATTAAAAACACCGCTTACAACCATTTCCGCACTTTCAGAGATGATTGCAAGCGGCATGGCAAAAGCAGAAGATACAGCCGAATTTTCTGAAAAAATATCGGGGCATACCAAACGCCTAATCAATATCATTGACGATATAATCCGTCTCTCCGAATTTGACGAAAGCAAGGTTGAAAAAGACTTTACATCGTTTGATGTTTATGAATTGGCACAAACGGTAATTGCTTCATTAAATGATATGGCAAAAAAGAAATCCGTTTCGGTTGAACTGACGGGGCAACCACTGCAAATAAAAGCAAACAATCAATTAATCGACGAACTGCTTTACAATTTAATCGACAATGGGATTAAATATAACAAAGACGGCGGTTATGTAACAATTGATATCTGCGAAGAAAACGGATTGTGCAAAATTTCTGTTGCCGACACAGGCATTGGCATTCCCCCGGAACATCAAGAGCGTATATTTGAACGTTTTTATCGTGTGGATACCTCCCGCTCTAAAAAAACAGGCGGCACCGGGCTGGGGCTTTCAATCGTCAAACACATCACCGAACACCACGAAGGGAAAATTATCTTGGAAAGTACCGTGGACACAGGAACAAAAATTACTTGTTACATTTGACTAGGGTTCCAGTACAATTGTTTCGTCAATGGTGAAGCCAAGATTAAAATCGCTTACGCCGTGGAAGTCGTCGCGCCTGTCGGAGTCGATAAGGAAAAAGACCCGCGTGTGATGGCTGCGAATGTTTACAAGCAGAGTATGCGTTATGGATTGCAACATCATTCGGGCTTGGGTGGGCGTGCCGCCAAAGTTTCTGTGAAAATCGCCGGAGAGGTCGATGTAAATGCCGGGAGAGCCCGGCGCGCCCTCTTCCGTAATAATGTTGCGCACGCGGGTTTCCGGCGGGATTAAATCAAGGAAGCCGTCGGCGGTTTGGCCTTCAATAAGCAGTTGAATCATGTGCTGTGCGCGGGTATGCTGGTTAACCCCTTCGGCTACATAAGTTTTTGCAACAAGCCCCTCGCCTGTTTCGTCTACAAAGTACAGGGTAAATTGGTCGGCAGTGCGCCGCGCAGGTGATATTGGCGGGCTGTTTGCTATGGTTGCGGCAGATTCGAGCCACTCAATGTATTCGCCCTCGCCCGGCAGAAAACCTTCGCTTGGGTGGCGTATCATAACGCTTTCGATATACGGCAGGCTAACCATTGTTTTTGTGAAAGCCGAACGAAAAATGATTTCGTCTGCCGGCGGAATTTCTGTGTACATATCCGAAAACATCACAAAAAGAACCGCGTCGGAAATATAAAAATCCGTAACAAGCCCATCTATTCCCACCGGCCAAACGCCCGACAAATAAGCCGATTGCGGCCCTGCATTCAAATAATTCAGCGTAGTTTTAATCCAATCGTCCGGCCGCTCGGGGGGCAACCGACGAAATTCTGCATCCAAGCGTCCCTGTGCCGCGTCAAAAAAATATATGGGAACACGCATAACACCTTCGTCGTCCAAGGCGCGCCCAATCACAAAATACAAAATGCCCCCCACCATCAGCAATATTGCAAAAATCGCGCCGGCGATTATGATTTTCTTTTTTAGACCCATACAACACCTCCAGGGAATGTTGAAAAATCATCCATTCGCATATGCCATATCTCGAAAAACCGCCTAATGCCGCGGCTTTTTCTGCGATATTGGCACAGCTCATGGGATTTTTCAACATTCCCTCTAACTCATTCGGATTGGGATTCTGATAATAAATAATGTACCCTCTTCGGGTTTTGAGCTTATGCGAATGCTTCCGTTGTGAAGAAGCACCGTGGAGCGCGAGATGGAAAGCCCCAGCCCTGTGCCGCCGGTATCGCGGTCGCGGGTTTTATCAACGCGATAGAAGCGGTTAAAAATTTTATCCTGCTCTTCTTCGGGGATGCCTATGCCTGTGTCTTGTATTGTGATAAACGCACTTTGATGGTCCGAATCCACAACAACTTTGACCGTACCCCCTCCGGGGGTATATTTTATGCCATTCTCGACAATATTTGAGATAGCAAGTGCCAGTTTTATTTCGTCCGATTCTATTTGAACGGGACGCACTTCTTCGTAAAGCAGAATTACTTTTTTCTGCTCGGCAAGCGGGGCAAGGCGTTTAAGAATATCTTCCACCATTTGGTTAAGGTCGGTAGAGGCAATGTTTAATGCCTGTTCGCGCTGGTCAACTTTAACAAGTGCCAGAAGGTCGTTTGTGATATTAACCATGCGGTCAACCTCAGAGTTGATGTCTTGCATGAATTCTCGCGAAACCTCTTCGGGTACGGATTCTTGGCTCAAGATGGATTCGCTGAGTACCTTTATTGCGGTAAGCGGCGTTTTAAGCTCGTGGGAAACATTTGAAACAAATTCTTCGCGTGTTTTTTCTACTTGCTCCAGTTTTTCGGTCATATTGTTGAAAGTGCGGGAAAGAATCGAGTATTCATCGCGGGTTGTGATGGGAATGCGCAGGTTAAGTTGGCCTGCGGTAAGGCGTTGCACCACACGAACAATCTGCCGCAGGGGCGCAATAAGCCTGTGCGAAACAGCAAAAACAAGCACAATCACCAAAAGCCCCACAAGTAAGCTGTATAAGTAAAGCTGCGTGCGAATGCCGGAAACGGAATAAAAAATATCATCAACGTCTGCAACAAAAAGAACCGCACCAATGCGCCCGCTTACTTCGTCGTGTACGGGCATTACAATGTACAGCACATTTTCCTCGTCGCGACGAAGGGTGGTGGTTGCCCTGCCGCCAAGGGCGTTAAAAACCTCGGTTTGCAAAAGGGTTTGCCCAATCAAAGAATCCAGTGCCGCCCAGTTGGAATCGCTTATAACCCGTGCGCGGTCGTCAATTACAACAATGCGCACATTCCATTCGGCACTGAAAATTCTTACCCTTTCTTCCAGCAGCTCTAAGGGCCCTGCGTATTCAAGGCTGTTGAAATTAAAACCTGCAACAACATCGCTCATATGCGCGGCACGCGGGCGGATTTCACTTATTCTGTCATTTATAAAATAATCGCGTATAAAAGTCATAATCGTAAAATTGAACACAAAAAGCGGGACGATACTAAGCGCGATAAAACTAAGCGCGAGTCGCCACCTTATGCTGTGATACCACGGAAGCTTATCTGAAATAGCAGCCCACTCCCCTTCACGGCTTGCAAAAATATTGAATCGTTCGTTGTAGAGTTACCTGAAGTAGTAGCCTACGCCCCATTTTGTATAAATATATTTCGGGTCGGACGGATTCTCTTCTATTTTTTCCCGCAGGCGGCGCACATGAACGTCCACGGTGCGCACATCGCCCGTGTTGTCTGCGCCCCAAAGTTTTGTAAGCAACTCTTCGCGGGTGTACACCTTGCCTGCGTTGTTCATTAAAAATTCCAAAAGGTCATATTCTTTCGCGGTTAAATAAATTTCGATTTCTGAAACAAATACCCGCCGCGATTGCGTATCCACAGAAACATCGCGCACGGTTACTATAAACGGTTTTGCCGCAGGCTGCTCTTTTGCCGCACGCCTTAAAATTGCTTTAATCCGTGCTTTAAGCTCTAAGATATTAAATGGCTTTGTAACATAATCGTCTGCGCCGTATTCAAGCCCCATTATTTTATCCATATCATCGCCCTTTGCAGTAACCATTACCACAGGCACTGCGCTGAACTCTCGTATTTGGCGGCACACGTCTGTTCCTTCTATCTTCGGAAGCATAACGTCCAAAATGATTAAATCATACTCGTTGTTTCGCGCCATTTGCAACGCCTCTTCGCCGTCGTGCGCCATATCAACCTTCATTCCGTCTTGCTCTAAGCTGAATTTGATTCCCTTTACGATGTTTTTTTCATCGTCAACCACAAGAATATGCGCCATTTCTACACCTCATTGCCGTGAAAGGAAGATTCACATTAATAAAAAATTTTTTATTGCTGTTTGTTTATTATATCTGTTCGCGTGGCAAATTACCATAATCTACGCCTATGAAGCAGAAGAAATTAGAGAAATTCCCGCGCTGCCGATATATTCTGCCGAATCGGTTGTGCTTATGGATGCCGCAACGGGGCTTGTTTTGTATGAAAATGAAGCAACTGCAAATATGTATCCTGCCAGCATAACAAAAATAATGACCGCGCTGGTTGTGCTTGACCATGCCCACGATTTAACCGAGAGAATAATGTTTTGTAACGAAGCGGTATTTTCCATTCCGCGTGATTCCTCACATATAAGCATGGATGTTTACGAAACACTAAGCATCAAAGAAGCTTTGTATGCGATGATGCTTCGTTCTGCCAACGAAGTAACCGTCGCGCTTGCCCTTCACATAGCGGGCAGTGTGGAAGACTTTGTGGATTTAATGAACCGTCGCGCCGCAGGGCTTGGCGCAACCGATACACATTTTGTTAACCCAACGGGCTTGCACTCGCGAAATCATGTGTCCACGGCATATGATATGGCTTTGATAATGCGAGAAGCCATCAGGCATCCTGTTTTCAGAGAAATAATTGCCACCAACCGCTTTGATATTCCCCCCACCGAACGTCAGCCGGAATATCGCCATCTTTTGAACACACATCAGCAAATACGCCCGGGCCCCTTCTTTGACGAGACAATTGTCGGGGGCAAAACAGGGTGGACAACCCCTGCGGGAAACACTCTTGTTTCCTACGCATACCGGGACGGACGCAGCCTTATTGTAAGCGTACTTCGCGGCGAAGGCACCGGCGCGTTCACAGATACTTCCGCGTTGCTTGCCTACGGGTTTGCATTGCCGATGGAGCCTGTGATTGTTTTTGATTCTGCAACTTACTCTGTTGCAATTCCCGTTTATCAAGAAATTGACGGATATCCGGTAGAAACAGACCGCGTTACAATTAAAGCCGAGCGCGATTTAACATTTGAACTTCCCCCGGATTGGTCGCACAGCTGGATTCGCTACGAGCTTTCCATTCCCGAAACCCTGACTCCCCCTGTGTTGCTTGGGCAACCAATAGGGCGCGTGACAGTTTATGTTCAAAATATTCGCGTAGATGACATTGCTTTAATCGCTCGTGATGCTGTTTTTGCGTATATTCCCGCACCGGAAACCACCACGCACGAATACATTGCCACACCCTATCCTTATTATCCCGCGCCCGAAGAGCCGCAATTTTTTACAGGTCGCCTTTCGTTTTTAAACAACGAATATATCCTTACCCTTGCAATCCCCATCGCACTTTCCTTAGTCACAATCGTAATTTCGCTAATCGCCACCATCACCCGCCGAAAACGTCACATGCGTCGCCTTATTCGCAGCCGCCAATCACGCTTTGGCAGATATCCTCATTATCGTTATAAATAGGGGTTCCCAAGCCCCCTCGCTACAGTGGGCAAAGCCCACTTCCGCTCCGCCGCCTTTGGCGGCGCACCGCACTTCGTGCGGCGAAAAAATACGGCGAATGCCGCTTTTTTACGAAAAAAAGAAGCCGCACACAGCACGGCTTCTTTTGCGTTTTTTGGTTTTTAAGAAATTAATTTTTAAGAAATTGCTACACCTGCGCTTGCAAAACCATTGATTGAACCAATGACAGAAAGCACACTGCTGTTTTGCGCGCTGAAAACCATAAGAAGCTGGTCGCCGGCATTTACAGATATGCTTAAACCTGAAACAGAGCCGAGAACCATAGTACCTATTGCTACAATGCCAATGCCGGGTGCAAGCTGAATTTTTGTGTTGGCAACGGGCGAGTAGGTGCTGCTTCCCGAAGGTGCAACGTACAGCTGCGCGTATGCGTAAAGCGTTCCAATTGAAATGCTTGTTGCAACCATAACGGTAAACCTTGCGAATACGTCGGTGATTGTACCGCTGCGGGGAACAACAAATGAATAGTCGTCGGCCTCGGATACGAGGGTTATTGTGCCGCCAAGAACCTGTGCGCCAACGGCACTGCTGCCGAATCCTACATAGGTGGGGGTGCTTAACGCGCCCAATGCGGCGGTATTTAATGTGGCAATCGCGCCGGATGCGTACGGAATAATCGCGCCACTGCCGGGAGTGCCGGTAGGGCCTGTCGCGCCGGTGTCGCCTGTTGCACCTGTTGCGCCTGTCGGGCCTGTGTCACCTGTTGCACCGGCAACACCTGTTGCGCCTGTGTCACCTGTCGCGCCGGTTGCGCCTGTCGCGCCTGTATCGCCTGTTGCGCCCGTTGCGCCTGTCGGGCCTGTGTCACCTGTCGCGCCGGTTGCACCTGTTGCGCCTGTGTCGCCTGTTGCACCGGCAACACCTGTCGCGCCGGTGTCGCCAGTTGGGCCGGTTGCACCTGTCGCGCCTGTATCACCTGTTGCGCCGGTGTCACCTGTCGGGCCTTGCGCGCCCTGTATACCTTGCGGGCCTGCAATTTGTCCTACGTCTGTCCATGTGCCTGTTACTGTATCCCAGACATAGAGGTCGGGGTCGATATAATAAAATTCTCCGGGCGTTCCTACGGGAACGGCGGCTTCTAAATCCGCTAAGGTTGGATAAGTGCCGACAATTGTACCAACCGTTCCTGCTTCACCTTGAATGCCTTGCCCTCCCTGCGAGCCGGTTGGGCCGGTGGGGCCGGTTGGGCCAGTTGGGCCGGTCGCACCAGTTGGGCCTGTATCGCCTGTTGCACCGGCAACACCTGCTGCGCCTGTATCACCGGTTGCGCCGGTTGGGCCAGTCGCACCGGTTGCGCCGGTTGCACCTGTATCGCCTGTTGCACCGGCAACACCTGCTGCGCCTGTATCACCAGTTGCGCCTGTTGCGCCGGTTGGGCCGGTCGGGCCTGTATCACCTGTTGCACCGGCAACACCTGTTGCGCCTGTATCACCTGTTGCGCCTGTTGCGCCTGTTGCGCCGGTTGGGCCAGTCGGGCCTGTATCACCTGTTGCACCGGCAACACCTGCTGCGCCTGTATCACCTGTTGCACCAGCAACACCTGCTGCGCCTGTATCACCTGTTGCACCGGTTGGGCCGGTCGCGCCCGTTGCACCTGTCGCACCGGTTGCGCCGGTTGCGCCGGTCGGGCCGCCTGCCGGTCCTGTGGGGCCTGTGGGGCCCGTGGGGCCGACCATTGTAGGGGCAGAAAGTGCCGCTTGCATTTTATCCGAAAGTGCTTGTTGATTGCTTGCCGCTTGTTCAAGCAAATCTCTTACGCTTTTGTTGGTTTGCAAAATCTGGTCTATAGATGCATCTGGGCCGGTTACGCCTTCAAGAGTACCAAGAACATATTGAATTTTTTCGCCTTCGGCATTCAGAATATGACTTAATCCAACCTCTTCCATTGCAATGGACGCCAGAATCAGATTTATTGCGTCGTCCCGGGTCATATTGCTCGGGTCAATCGGAAATTTGGGTAATGACATAATAAATTCCTCCTTGGTACAATCTATGCTTGGACACAGAAAGGGTTACAAAAAGAAATTGTGACGTATAAACATTTTATGAATATATTAAAATGAGACAAAATTATGGAGATGAATTATATGTCTATGCCTAATTTTTCGAGTATAAGTAAAATCCCATCCCTTGATGAGTCTTTAAGCGCGATTATTGCGTCTATAGCAATGGAAGAAATGGCATTGTCGCATGTTATTAACGCTGAGGGCGAAAAAATAAAATACATTATAGATTATGTAGAATCACAGGGTTACGAAAATGCAGACACAGACGCACTTTTGGCGGTTAACAACTCTGTGGCGGATGTGCTTGAAAGCATAGTGAAGCTTCAGGCAATTCTTAAAGAAAAACTGGACGCTGCAACAAGTGCAATTCCCCCTCCGGGGCCTTCGCCGCGGCCATTGCCCGAAGAGATTCACAAATGTTGTTTTGAAACGGGCCCGGGTAATTTTCTTGCCCGGGGCGCGTCTTTGCCTTTTTCGGAAGCATGTAAAAATAATTGTGACGCAACAGTTATTCGTTGCAATGGCGAGTCACGGATTTTATTGCCATCAGGGAAAAAATATGAAATTTCATTCGAGTTGGAAGCAGTAAATAAACATCAAAGCCCGGCAGAATTTATTGCAGAATTCCGCAACAACGAAGAAATAATTCGCGAGGAGGTTTTTGTGCAGAAATCAACCGGGGCAAAAATATCCGGCAAAATATCTCACTGCGTACCACCGGAATATGCCTGTGCTACAGTGGCGTTTCGGCTTGTTTCACCCGCGCTTTTATCATGCGTTTCGGGAAAAGTTTGTATGCAACCTTGTATGCAGCCATGTATTCACCCACAGGTTTGACTTACAAAAATCGCAGGGGTATAATCAAATACACCCGTAGTAGGAAGAGGAATGAAAATGCAGTCTGTTTTAAAGCGCGATAACGTGGAAGTGCCGTTTGACACAGGTAAAATTGCGGCATGTATAGATAAAGCCTTTGAGGCAACCGGCGGGTATGTTGGGGACGGAAAACGGATTTCGTTTGAGCTTACACTAAACGTTTTAAAAAAATTGGAAGAAATATATGCGGACAAGCTTTGCACAGTAGAAAATGTTCAAGACATTGTAGAAACAGTACTTATCGAGGGCGGGCATACCAAGGTTGCCAAGGCTTATATTTTGTACCGCCAAAAGCGGACAGCCATTCGCGAAGCCAGAAGCGAGCTTATGGACGCCGTTGCGGAAATAGTGCGCGAAACAAATCGTGATAACGCAAACGTAGGCAATTCTCCGTCTGCAAAGGTTTTGCAAATATCCGAAGCCGCATCAAAAAGCTATTATTTAAACAGGGTGCTTCCCGATAAAGAACGAATCGCACATATTAACGGGGACATTTACATACAGGATTTGTCTTGGTACGGGAAAACGCTTACATGCCTGCAAATCCCGCTGGGGCGGCTTCTTGGCGATGGTTTCAGCAATGGGCACGGTTCAATTCGTTCGCCCAAGAGTATTCGCTCTGCATCTGCGTTATCGGCTATTATTTTGCAATCTAACCAAAACGACATGCATGGTGGGCAGTCTTATGCATATTTTGACCGCGACATGGCAACCTATGTTGAAATTGAATATGCACGCCAAGAAAGATTCTTGCGCGAAAATTTAAAAACCCTTGGCGTTACCGCTTCCGAGGAAGAAATTTTAGACCTTGCGGAAAAGCACACAAGAAACGAAACTTATCAGGCGATGGAAGCTTTCATTTATAATTTGAACACGATGCATTCACGCGCAGGTGCGCAGGTGCCGTTTTCAAGTATTAATCTTGGTACAGACACATCTCGCGGCGGGCGCATGGTTACTGAGTGTTTTCTTCGTGCCTATGAACGCGGCCTTGGCAAGGGCGAAACTCCCATCTTCCCAAATCTGATTTTTAAATTACGCTATGGCGTTAACTTCGATGAGGGCGACCCAAATTATGATTTGTTCCATTTAGCCATGCAGGTGGCGTGCAAACGGCTCTTCCCCACATTTTCATTCATGGACGCAAGTTTTAACAGCATCTACGACGGCGAAGACGTGGGTTATATGGGCTGCCGAACCCGCGTAATTGCCAACGTAAACGGCAATACCGTTACCGACGGCAGGGGGAATTTAAGCTTTACCTCTGTAAACTTACCGCGTCTGGGCATTCGTGCCGGGCGGGACATAGGCAAGTTTTATCGGCTGTTGGATGAAACATTTGAAAAAGCGGTTTCTCAACTTCTTACACGTTACGATTTGCAAAAAAATTTGCGCGTGATGGATTTTCCGTTTCTGATGGGGCAGAAGCTTTACCACGAAAGCGATGACCTAAAACCAAGCGACCCTATAGAAAAAGCAATAAAACACGGCACATTGTCCATCGGGTTTATCGGGCTTGCAGAGTGCCTTGTTGCGCTCACGGGCAATCATCACGGCGAACACCCGGGTTCTCAGGCGCAGGGGGTCTCCATAGTAAGCCACATGCGCCGCCTTTGTGACGAAGCCACGGAAAAACACGGATTAAACTTCTCGTTGCTTGCCACCCCCGCCGAGCAAGTTGCCGGGAAAATGGTTGCAATGGACGTTGAAAAATACGGGATTTTGCCCGGAATAACCGACAAAAAATGGTACACCAATTCTTTCCATGTTCCCGTTGAATGCGAAATCACCGCTTTGGAAAAAATATCTGTAGAAGGCCAATACCACCAATATTGCAACGCTGGGCATATCTCCTATGTCGAGCTTTCTTCCGCGCCCGGCCACAACATCGAAGCTTATGAAAAAATCATCCGCGCAATGGCTGAAGCCGACATGGGTTACGGTGCGGTAAACTTCCCCTTGGATATCTGCCGCGACTGCGGCAAGCAGGGGTTGCACAATAACGAAACCTGCCCCGCTTGCGGCAGCGATGATATCTCTCGAGTACGCAGAATCACAGGTTATCTTTCCACCCTTGACCGTTTTAACGACAGTAAACTTGCCGAGGAAAATAACAGAATTAAACACGATAAGTGAATGTAAGGAAATAAACTTTACAATGAGGTACGCATGAGAATTTCCGGTATAACATATGAATCTTTGGTGGACGGGCCGGGCATACGTGTGGTTATTTTTGTGCAGGGCTGTGATTTAAATTGCCCCGAATGCCATAATCCCGACAGTCATTCGTTAACAGGTGGGCGAGAATACACTGTCCGTCAGGTTATCCGCATGATGAAAAAACCGGGGCCGGGGCGCAAAATGGTAAAGGGCGTAACTTTTTCGGGCGGGGAGCCGTTTATGCAAGCCGGCGACTGCGCACAAATTGCTTTCGAGGCAAAGCGCGTAGGTTGGGATGTGACCACTTTTACGGGGCATACGCTTGAAGAATTAAAAAAGCGCGATAACCCTGAAATTAACGCGCTTCTGGAACTTACCGATTACCTTGTTGACGGCCCTTATATCCACGAGCAACGCGACCTTGACTTGAAATTCCGCGGCTCTGCAAACCAGCGCATCATTGATATGGGAATAACCCGCAAACAAAACGGGCGCATTAAGTTGTTTTACGGCAGTTAGGAATTGCCCGAAAATAAACTTTACACAGTCCGCAGGATTTTTGTCGCAATGCGAGGAAGGAAAGCCGCCGCGTGCTGGAGGCACGCAAGGTTT
>JGI24703J35330_11748556_pt1 | contig 19771 bp, 21 predicted proteins | sample TergutNt197P1_FD_35330 | JGI IMG/M metagenome (IMG submission 35330) | reverse complement strand
CCCGCCGAGTCTGCCGCCCGCTCCGCTGAATCCGGTGGTCTGAAATCTAAAATGTGTAGGGTTAAACAGCTCATAAACAAAATCGCTAAAAGCATCCACACGCACGGGGTTTACATATCTTCTGACAAAGAGTTCATGCTCCGCAGGCACACGCGCATTAGCCAACAATACAACCGCGATACAGATAGGTGCGGCGGTGAGGCTCACTACATATGACCGCGTAGTCTTGCGCACCAAAATCAAACAAAAAGCCGTAATAAAAAACAAAAATGCAGTCTCATCCCGATTAAAACCGGGAATCCAAGTAAAAATAAAAGTTACTGCACCGCCCAATAAAAGCAAATAGAAATTGAAAAAGTGTAAAACAAACATAACAACAGCAAGTCCGAGCAACAAACTCAAAATCCAGACAATCATTATCCCGAGTTCGCTCCGATAAGCCATCTGTCCCGTAATCATCAAAAACATCTCATAAAAATGCGGATAGCGCAGTACAAAGTTTTCAAATGTAAAAAACACATAGAGGGCAATGAGTATAACAACACCTGCCGCAAAAAGCCTTGTATATAAGTTGTAAAGCACTATCATGAAAAAAACTATCCCTACCACTACGATAAAAAATAAAGACATCTGCTCTATCTGTATAAATGTAGCACCTAAAATAGCTCTCAATACAGCATACAAATAGACACTGCCAACAAGTAGGCAGAATAAATAATCGGGATAACTTTTTTTGCTTTTAGTATTCATGATTTTCTCGAAAAACAAGGCATCGCACCAGCCACCAATGCCTCGTATATCTCCTCGGATTCTTTTGATGGTTTAGGTTTTGGGAAGTACATCACTGAGATGTAATGGCCGTTGTTTGTACCGCTAATTATTTTTTCGTAGATAGGCGGGGTTAGGTCTGCTGTAATTATTACTGCATTGACATAGCCTGTGGCTTCGTTTAGCTCATGGGTTAGTATGGCGTGACAGTCTGTGGATTCAAAACTCAATTGCGCGGCGTTTTGGTAGATGACATCGAAGTCCGTAGGAGATTTTGCGGCGATTTTTTGTCCGCCTGTTAAAAAGTCCACGGGCATTCCTTTGTTTAGGCAAAATTTGGCTATGGATACGGCGTTTTCTACCAGCGCATCTTCCAGAGCATAGGTTTCGCGTGGGTCAAGGTCGAGGGTGGTGGAGTCCAATATTAATGTCACGAGGTTGAGCGCGTTAGAAGAAAAATTTTTGACCAGCCACTCATTGCGTTTTGCGGTTAGCTTCCAATGTACGCGCTTTATGGAGTCAGTGGGCAAATACTGCCTTACGTCAGAAATCGTAGAATAATCCTCATCGCGTACATCGTAACGTGAAGAGGCCTGTGTCATTAAGTTCATAGCAAGGGGGAAATGCGATATATCCACGACAGCCGGCAATGCCGTAACTGTCATGTCAGCCCCCAGCCCGCGCCGCAACTTGAAAAGCCCTGTAAAATCACTGACACGTACACTTTCTGCCCCAAAAGCATAATGTCCGCGATACTCGATTTGGAAGGGGATTTCTAATTCGGCATTGCCAAAGGGGGCTATATCAACAACGCTAAAATCAGAGACTGTAATCGCGTACTCGTCTGTGACAATTGTTATATCTGCACCGACTATAGGAAGAAATGTTTTGTTATGTATATTAACAATAAGCATGGCCTCCGTCCCCTTCATAACAGAAGCAGGCTGTGCGACGCTCACTCTAAGTTTGCGCAATAGAAAATACATGGTTATATAACTGGCAGTCGGCAATAAAATCAAAACCAATGCCGCCAAAAACATAATTCTTTCACCACTAAAATAAGCCCCTATCCCAACTCCGAGCAAAATAACACCCCAAACAAAGCGGTTTATCATGTCGGAGATATTTGAGAAATGGCGTATTTTATTGCGTCGTTCAGTACGTCTGACACTGTGATTTTTTTGATGTTTGCTTCTTGTTTCATCAGGATGCGGTGGCTAAGTACATGTGGAGTCATTTCGATTACGTCGTCGGGGATGATGTAATCGCGTTCCGCAAACATCGCCCACGCCTGCGCCGCCTTAAACAGGCAGAGGCTCGCACGCGGGCTTGCGCCTAGCTGTACATCATCATGGTCGCGTGTATAGCTTGTCACGTTTACGATAAATTTATTAATCTCAGGGTCTGCATATACTTGTTCGGCAAGGTCTTGAATTTTTACTATATCTTCGCCGTTGGCTACGGCCTGTAGCTCGTCCATCGGGTTTTGGCCTTTAAAGCGGTCAAGCATTTTGCTTTCTTCTGTGGAGGCGGGGTAGCCGAGCGATATTTTCATAAAAAATCGGTCGAGCTGTGCCTCAGGTAGGGCGTATGTTCCCAGATATTCTACGGGATTTTGTGTGGCTAGTACCATAAACGGCGACGGCACCCTATATGTTTCTCCGTCTACCGTCACCTGATTTTCTTCCATAACCTCTAAGAGTGATGACTGGGTTTTTGGTGAAGTCCGGTTTATCTCATCCGCCAGTACAAACTGGCTCATCACAGCCCCCGGCCGATACTCAAACTCCCCCGTCTTTGGCGAAAACGCGGAATAACCCGTTATATCACTGGGCATGATATCGGGTGTAAACTGAATCCGCTTAAAACTACCACTGAGAGACCGCGCCAAAGCAGCTACCAGGCTGGTCTTTCCCACACCCGGGACATCCTCAATCAGCACATGACCTCGGCACACGAGTGTCGCCACCACCAAGGATACCGCGTATCTTTTCCCTACGATTATTTTTTCTACATTGCCGATGATTTTCCGCATACATTTTACAGCTTGCTCGTTTGTTAGGATTATCATCACATTGCTCCCCAGCCTGAATTTGCTTTATAATCTCAAATTCAAGCCGGGAAGTCAATATTTCTTAGAACACACCCTGTGACGCGCCGCGGTTTAAGACAAGCAACTTTTGTCCGCAAACAATCTTGGATGGGTTTTCGATTTCGTTAACGGATAGTAGTTCATCCAGTGGTGTATTGTAGCGTTTGGCTATTTTCCAAAGATTGTCGCCGGGCTGTGTGATGTAGACTGTTAAGCTTGCTTGGTTGGCAAGGATTTCCGGTGAAATGTCGGAGAACTCGATGTCGTGGATTATGCGGGTCTCTTCCTGCTCTGTCACGCGAGTGTTAAATGTAAGCAGGAAGCGCACTTCCGTTTCCGTTGGGGTTAGCATATTAAAGGATACATTATCTATGGAGATAGAAATGTCGGGCTGCATTGTAGGATTTGCACCTTTTGCTTCTATCACCTGTCTGTATGGGATTACCGTGCTAAAGGAGGCGAGGGGAGTTGTGTCGCTTTCTGCTACATAGAGTATGCTTGTGTTGATTGCGCCCTCCACTATTATCTTGTCGTCTATTGTTTTTATGTCGTCTATATGTGGGGTGCCTTTTACACGGAAAACTTGGAGCATGGGGGGTACTGCATCAGAGAGTGTGACGACTTCTTTCACGTTGGTTTGGTTGCGATTATTGCATACGAGTCGTGGGTAGCGGACAGCGGTTTTTTGTAGTGTCAGGGTGGTATCTATGATGTATGCATCCTCCAAGATGGGGAAGGTCTCTGTGCTATATACCTTTAGCTCCACGCCTACACTTATTTCTATTTCTAAGACACGGTCCTCGCCGTCATCGTCGGGTCGTATAGCGACATGTGTTTCGAGAATTTGCAAAGCAACATCGGCAAACATGTCGTCTCGTGCGCCTCCTATATCCACAGGGCCATTGAATGGTATTTCGCTCTCTATAAACTCAATCAAGCTCTCGTCACTATCGCCGCGATAGAGTGTTGTGAGCGAAATTTCTCCCGAGAGGTTTACGCGGCCGTTAGCTATGCGGGTCTCTTGGTTTGTTATGCTTGCTGTGGATTGTAGGACTTCGCGGATATTTGGTTTTGCAGATGGAAGGATGAGCTGTTCTTTTACTGTAAATCGGTCTATGCGGTTATCTATGGTACGGTTTAGATTTAGACTTGTTTTTAGCAATTGATTTTCCGGCACACCATTAATATGTACAACCATCTCATGCGCATCTGCGCGTTCTGCGCTGATGCGCACATCCACTATTGCGCGGTAGTTGACCTTGCGGTCATTCACCACCCTAAAGTCTATGTTTGTTATTGTGGCTCTTGCACGTACCCACATATCCTTTGTCACTCCATCGAGATTAACAAAATCGTCGAGGGTGCGGCTTAGGTTTATCGTATGTATAGTTTTGTCCGCATTTTTTGCGACATACAGTACTGACAGATTTAGTCTGCCTACGTAGTTTACACGGTCTGTGCCTGCCTCTGTGCGCTCTATCATCACCTGTTCTTCCGTTTGTAGCAGGAGAGCCATGTCGGGCTTTGTATCGGGTACGATAAGGTCGCCTTCGAGCATTACCTGTACTTGCTCATGGCCTACCAATTGGTCTAGGCTTACTTGTTCTCTTACTAATTCCATAATATAAAAAACCTCCCTTTACGTTGTCTCTTAAACAACATATGAAGGAGGTCTTATATTTATTCCATAATGCTCACTAATCGCAGAGCGTAATTTCTACCGCATTTGTTAACACATCCGTGTAGCTGAACGAGAGTTTGCGAGAGGGGTCCGGGCCGTCGCTGAGTTGTATCGTAAAAATACTGGGGTAAACGTTTGAAATAACACCTTTGCTAATTACTGATTTATGACGACCTTTATTTGTTTCGAGTCTTACTTTGCTACCGATATTCCTCTGAATGTCATTTCTTACATGGAACACATCGCTTCTATCAAACAAGTGTCTCACCTCTCTAAGATTATATTTTGGTATTTCTTGCGGTAAAATTACCCCCTTTTTAGCCCTTAGAATTTTGCAACGCTAATTATATATTAAAATTCAAAAAAAATCAACCGATGACAAGTCATCATCGGTTGATTTTAAGGTGGTAAAGCTATCAGCTTGCTAAATATGCGAGAAAAGTAATGCTTCCGTCAAATCCTATTGTGTAGGTGGTGAGGGGTAGGATTTCGTCAAAGAAAGTGATGGGTACATAGATTCTGCCGTTGATGGATTCCGGTGCTGTTTCGAGCTGACGACGCTGGGTGCCAAAAACGACATACTCATTATCCCCCGGGCGCAGTTCTATTATATCCATACCGCCATGGCTTATCGTAGCCAGATTTGACGCTTCGCACCATCTTACATTGTATCCCAGATGATAGTGGAGCATGTCACGCAGGGGAATCATCTTTAGGCCATATGGGCCGTCGGGTCGGTATTCACCTCTAAAGAGGATAGATGTGCGTATGTTTCTGAGAGAAAGCTCAACTGCGGCGGCTTCTCCCATCCTGGTGGAAAGGCGGAACCCATCGAATAAAATCACAAGATTATGATGTGTCAAATAAAATGCTTGAGCGGCAAGTGGCGTGGAAAGGGCGGCGTAGTAGCGTTCCGGATTGCTATGGATGATTTCTGAAAGGATGCGCTCGGCGAGGGGGGTAATATTCATTCCTGTGGCTTCGTCCATGGAAAGGAGTCGCCCGTCGTTTACACTAAAGTTAACACTTTGCACAAGGGTATGAGGCAGTGTCGTTACGACGTTCGCATAAATAACCAGAGATACTACATCGTTTGTAAAGTGTGCCTCATGCCAAAAAGAAACGGCTCGTGCGCGTAATCTGCGCGATTCTGCTACCATGGTATCGACTATATCGCTGATATGTGCGTTTAGCATGTGTGCAGGCTCAAAGGTATATCCGACTACGGGAATGTTCCCGCGGATGTCAATGCCTTCTTGGCGGCGGGTGAGCGACCTTTCCGAGAGCATATTGGGATTCCATGTGCGCGAAAAAGCCATATTGCCGGGAGGCGGAACATCTTCTAATAAGTGATTGAAATTTGCAAAAACGGTCATTGGTGTGAGTAGCATAGCAAAAAACACGAGTGCCAATACTGCACCGCGCATTATAAATGTTTTAGTGTTTTTCCGTTGCATAGTCATCACCTCGCTTCGGACATTTTCTTGGACATTGTCTTAAACTTTGTCACAAGGAGATTGAAACATTTTTATTGTACAATTGCAATTACAAACTTGTTACATTTGTTTTGCAATCATGTTATAGTATATTAAAATTTAGTATAAGGTTGTGACAAACGTGGATACCAGTTTTCTAAAAACCATTGACATGGACAAGCTAAAGGGTCATGCTGCCGCAAAAAAATTCTCAACAGGGCATGTCATAAGCCAAGAGGGCGGCAAAAAGGGCAACGAGATGTATGTAATAGTCGAAGGGAAAATCGGCATATACAAGAGTATGCCGCAGGAGAAAAAAATAGCAACCCTTACAAAAGGCGATTTTTTTGGCGAGATGACATTGTTTTTAAATAAAGACCACTCGGCGACGGTAGTGGCAGAAAGTGATGTTGTCTTACTTATGATAAGTCGTGACGCGGTTTTGAAGTTTATGGAGACCCAGCCACAGCTTATATTTGCAATAATACAAACTTTGTGCGAGAGGCTGGACAAAGCTAATCTGCGTATCAGCGGTATGGAAATCCCCGGTACAAAAATAGAGCCTATCCCTACGCCTCCTCCACCTGCTCCCGTAGCACCACCTGCACCCGCCGCGGCTCCCGAAAAACCCGAACTTATTTCAGACAAACCACCTGAAGGATTTACTCCGCCGCCACAAAAAAAGAATGTCATCGAGATGCCAAAAGACCTCTTTCCGCCGGAGCATGATATATATAATCTCGCACCTGCTCCAAAACCAACAGAGCTTGTTTATAAAAAAACATTCAAATGCCCTGTCTGCGACAAGTCTTTTCAAGCGTACTCGGTGCGCACCACCCGCCTGAAGGTGCTTAGTCGCGACAAGGACTTCCGTAGCCATTACCAAGATATTGACACCGCGTACTACGAAATCATCACATGTACAGAGTGCTATTTCAGTATGCTGGAAAGCGGGTTTAACCAGCATATAGTCGCTCGTTTCAAAGAAAATATCGATAAAATAACAAAATACAAGAAGAATTTCGGTAGTGTTAATTTGACAGAAGACCGCAGTATAAACCCTGTTTTTATCGGCTACTACCTTGCACTAAAAGGCGCACCGCTTTTTTACAAAAACCACGAGATGAATACTGCAAAACTGTGGCTTAGGCTCATGTGGCTATACGATGACGTAAAAGATGGCGCGATGAAGGACTTTGCTGCACGCAGCGCACATGCCGCCTATCTCTCGGCATTCGAAAAGACAGACCTCACGGGTGAAGGACTGCAACAGCTCAGTGTGCTGATGGGTGAACTTTCGCTTGTAATCAAAGATTTGCCAAGTGCCAAGACATTCTTTGTAAAAGCACGCTCCAACAAAAATGGCAACAAATCCTTGCTTTCTCAAGCAGAGGATGGGATAGAAACAATAAGGCGCATAGAATCAGGGCAAATAAAACTCTAGGAGGCTAAACTATGCAAAATTTTCAAATCCAAACACCTACAAATCTCATCTTTGGCAAATCCACCCAGCATCAAATCGGCGGATTGCTAAAACCACATGCAAAAAAAGTATTGTTGCACTACGGTGGCGGTACGGTTAAAAAAATCGGGCTGTATGACGACACGAAAAAATCACTTATAGCCGCAGGTTTAGACTTTGTAGAACTCGGAGGCGTAGTGCCAAATCCACGCCTGTCACTTGTGTATGAAGGCATCGAGCTTTGTAAAAAAGAAGGCGTGGACTACATCCTCGCAATCGGCGGAGGCAGTGCAATAGACTCCGCAAAAGCCATCGCAATTGGCGTATGCTACGACGGCGACGTGTGGGACATCTACGACGAAAAAGCACCCATCAAAAAAGCCCTGCCCGTAGCTACCATTTTGACAATCCCTGCCGCAGGTAGCGAAATGTCATTGAGTTCTGTTATTACAAACGAAAAACTCGGCCGCAAATACGGAACATCAAGCGACCTGATTCGCCCTGCGATTTCCATCGTAAACCCCGAGTATTTTACAAATTTACCCACTTCACAGCTTGGATATGGTGTTTCTGATATTATTTCGCATATATTTGAACGCTACTTTACAAACACGGTTAACTGCGACATCACAGATGGTATGTGTGAGGCGATTTTGAAAACAGTGATGAAAAATGCACTCATCGCACATGCTGAACCTACCAACTACGAAGCATGGAGCGAAATCGGACTCGGAGGTATCATCGCGCATAACAACTGGCTCGGCATAGGCCGCGTACAGGATTGGGCAAGCCATGGTATGGAGCATGAACTAAGTGCATATAACGATGTGGCTCACGGAGCAGGCCTCGCCGTACTCACGCCTGCGTGGATGAAGTATGTGTACAAAGATAATATAAATATGTTTGTACAATTTGCTGTTAATGTGATGGGTGTAGAGGGCAGCTTCCGCGACCCTGAAGCTGTCGTACTCGAAGGTATTTCTCGCCTGGAGGATTTTTACAAAAAAATCGGACTCAAGCTCTCTCTCGCTGAGCTGGATATACCTGAGTCAGCATTCGAAGAAATGGCGAAAAAAGCTACGGGTGAATTTTTTGGCAAAGAAACAGGAATCGGAAATTTCAAACGCCTCATGTGGCAAGACGTTGTTGAGATTTATAAGTTATGTAAATGAGTATTTTAGAATTATTTATCCTTGCAATCGGGCTTTCTATGGATGCGTTTGCCGTAGCGGTCAGCATTGGGCTGGCCGCTACACACACGGGTTTTAAGAAAGCCCTCGTTGTAGGCTCATATTTTGGCGGATTTCAGGCGGGGATGCCGGTTATTGGCTTTTTTGTTGCAAGGGGATTTGCTCCGAGTGTGGCTGCGTTTAGCCACTGGATTGCATTTATACTTTTGTCATTCCTTGGCGGTAAGATGATTTGGGGGGCTTTAAAAGATGGGGATGAGCCTGTGCAGGATTCTCTCGCGGTTAAGGCAATGATTACACTTGCATTGGCTACCAGTATCGACGCATTGGCTGTTGGTGTTTCTTTTGCGTTCCTTGATGTTAACATTACTTTGGCTGTAATATTTATAGGAGTTGTTACGTTTGTTGTTTCGGCGGCGGGCGTTTGGCTCGGCGGTGTATTTGGAGAAAAATATAAAAATAAGGCGGCTATTGCGGGCGGCATTATACTTGTACTAATGGGGATTCATATTTTAATGGAGGGTTAGGATAGAGACTATGAAGATATTTTTTATTTTACTTATGACAGGTTTGTTTTTGACCGGATGTTTTGGTCGTGCGGCGGAACAAGAAATACATGTTGTATCGGTTGTTGCCGCTACACCGACTCCAACGCCGACCTCAACGCCCGAGCCGACCCCCGAGCCGACCCCTGAGCTAACGCCACATCCTTGGGAGGTGTTCCAGCCACATCCTCTGCCGCATACTGACCCTGCAACTTTCCCGAGGTTTGCCTTTGAAAATCGTATCAATGAGGATATGGCGTTGTATCCCATTCATTTTGGTATGCCTGAGGATTACACAGATGTAATCGGTGTTACGACCTTTAGGGGAAATAATTTTCGCAACTCAGCAACATGGGGAAATGCCGTAGTGGCAGAAGAGAGACTCGAAATCCGTTACGAAATCCGCACAGGCTCCCTCGGCCGTTGGACGGGGGTCGGATGGACGGGGCAACCTGTAATAATCCAATGGGACTGCGAAATCCGTCAAATGATGAATCTGCACGAAAATTTTCGTGAAAAGGAAGGACTCGTGGAGGTAATCCAAGGTGCTATGGATGGGTTTATATATTTTTTTGAACTGGAAACGGGAGAAGAAACACGACCGCGGATAAATTTCGGAGATATAATAAAGGGTAGCGTAACCGTTGATGCCAGGGGTTATCCCTTGTTGTATATCGGACAGGGCGACATTGTCGGCACCAGTCGATTTGGATATTTTATTTATTGCTTAATCACAGGTACAGAACTGTTTTTCCTGAATGGACGTGACCCTTTTGCTCTGCGGGGTTGGCACGCCTTTGATTCTAATCCTCTGTTTGACACAGCTCGGGACAGGATGATTCTTGCAGGAGAAAACGGCGTAATATACAGTATGGTACTAAATACCGTGTTTGACCGGCAGGCGGGTACTATTTCTGTTGACCCGATTGTTTCGCGATATAGATACTCCGGCAGTAGGAGGCTCGGTATCGAAAGCTCTATTACAGCGTTTGGGCATTATTTATTTTTTACAGAAAACTCCGGCTGGATTCAGTGCATTGATTTACGCACTCTGGAGCCTGTATGGATTTTTGATGCGGGAGACGACACGGATTCTACACCTGTATTAGAGTGGGAAGAGGATAATCAGCGGCTTGTAATGTTTACTGCTACCGAGGTAGACCTCCAAGGGCCGGGAGGCTCCGCTTATATTCGCAAACTCGATGCCGCAACAGGTGAAGAACTGTGGGTGTATTCCTTGCGTTGCGCCCATGTACCCGGTGTTGTGGGTGGTGTATTGGCTACACCCATAGTTGGTAAATACGATATTTCTCATTTGGTCATCCATTCTGTTGCGCGTACACTCGCTCCGCGCCCCACTTCCGGTACTGTGATTGCCTTTGATAAACAAAGCGGAGAGATTGTATGGGAGTTTGCAAAATCGGGGTTTGGTTGGAGTTCTCCCGTGGCCGTCTATACGGAGGATGGTACAAGCTATATCATTGTTTCGGATTCCAATGGCAGAATGTACATGCTGAGCGGCACAACCGGCGAAGAGCTGTACCGTATCAATCTCGGCTCTAATGTAGAAGCATCACCGGCGGTGTTTGGCAATATGCTGGTGGTCGGGACTCGCGGGCAAAGGATTTTTGGCATAGAAATATTGTAGGAGGCGTGTAGGATGGCTCTTAAAAATGAAAAGCAATACCAAATGTATCTGGATGTGTTGGATATTTTGCAAAAAAATAATCTTGTGGCAAAAGCGGACAGGGATGGTGTGAATGTCAAGACCGCCTCAGTCTACAAGATTAATCAACTCTGTGGAAAGGTGATGGTTGTTGCTTCTCCGCCCGTAAACCGTGAGGGTACAATTTATGGGTTTTCTGCACATGCGGGGCTTGTGGCGGTCAGGAATGAGGCGCGTAGGCTTGCCGAGGACTCGAACTTTATAGAGGGTGAGCATACGGGTATTGATGATACCCTGTATTACTATGGGATTTCCGAGGCGGGTGAGGATTATCACGACTGGGTGCTTCTTGTAGACGAAAAGTTTGAAAAATGGCGCGAGACTTCGCCTCTTTATTTCCAAATTGCGAGTGAGATTGAGAAGTTTAAAAAGAAAAAGCCCGGCTCGGCAGAAGAATTTGCCGCATTGGAAAAAGAATTTAAACGTATGTCAAAAAGTTTGAATAATATTGCGTGGTATCGTGATTCTGCTGTGCTTTCGGCAGAATGCGCCGCCTATATTGCCACAAAAAAAGACGAGACTATGCAAAAGGCTCTTAAAAAACTGGATAAGCTTAATAAAACAAAAGGCACATCATCAAAGCATTTTAGAGAAATGGCAGACGAGTATGCCGCACTTTCGCTAAAATTCAAGATGATTATGCCTTTTTTGGATGCGGGAGAAAAAGCCGACGAGTGTGATAATTTCGTGCAAAAATGTGAAAAAGAAGAGGAAAACGCCATTTATTCTGAATCTGTAGAAAAGCTAAATATCCTACACAGCAAAAAGTCAAACACTCCCGAAGAAATCAAAAAAACAATAGCATCATACGAAGAAATATTGGCGTTGTTTATGTCAATAGAAAAACATAGTGGTGCGGCTGTGAAAATCGAATTTTGCAAAGGTGAAATCACCAAATACCAAGCCTACTGGGTGGCCGCTGTCTACAAAGACGCAAGCCGCCAAATGGACGAACTCGACGACCTCCCCGAGGCAGAAACATTGAGCGACTATCTATACCGTACCCGAAAATACAAAAAAATCACAGCAAAGTTTAAATCTACAATCACCTACGACGACTCTGAGGAAATGGCAAAGAAGAGCAAAAAGCTCTATCGTGCATACCGATGGAAATTTATAAAAAAAATATCACCATTTGTCGCGGCGACGATTGCAATCATCGCTGTGGTTGCAGTGGTGATATATTTTTTGGCTAACTAGCAGAGCCGCAACAACCGCAACCGCAACAGCTGCCGTCTGCACCACAGCCTCTTTCCATTACTTCGAGCATGGGGTGGTCGGCTCCTGCTTCTGAAGCAATCATGCTGGTCGCCTCACCGCCCGAAACATAGATAATTCCGCATTCCGGGCATGTCGCGGAGAATATTGCAATGTTTTGTGAAAGAACGCGGTTGCCATCTGCTTCTGCATCTGCCCTATGTTCGGCCAAATGCTCGCGCTCGTGGGCTACAACATATGCCGCCGCATTGCCCGGTGACGGACTTGATACCCCGCCGCTGCTACACACATAGGAGCGGGTGGCACATGTGTTGCACACGCCATCCAATGCCTCCAGATGTCTATTGTACATGGATTGTGCCTCGGGTGTAATTGATAATAAATCCATCCCTATAGGGTTTGCCGGAGAGACAGACGGTGTCTGTGCATTAGGTGCGCCGGCCGGATTTGTCGGTGCGACGGAAGGTGCCTGTTCCGGACGTGCAGGCATGTACGATGCGTACGTAAGTGCAAGTGACTGTCCCTGAATGTTCATAGAAATTCCCCCTGTAAAGGCGCGCATTTTGCGTGTCGATAAATTTCGAATAAATCCTGATAGAAGTATATCACAAAATCAATGGAAATCAATTTCAGACAACGTTTGACTTATGTAAAAATTTTGTCTATAATCGTAAGACTTGTGATAGGGGTGTGTTTTTTGCGTGTAATTTCGGGGACAGCTCGGCGAATTTTGTTGGTTGCACCCGATGGGTTATCCACCCGCCCTACCTCTGATAGGGCAAAGGAAGGCCTGTTTAACATACTCGGCACAAGGGTTAAAGATGCATATGTGTTGGATATTTTTTGCGGAAGCGGTGCGTTGGGTATAGAAGCCCTGAGCCGCGGTGCAAAGGCGGCGTTGTTTGTGGACAATGCGCCAAGCGCGATTAGAGCTGTAAAAGAGAATCTGGGCAAAACAAAATTAGGCAATGCAGAAGTCCTGAATATGGCGGCAGAAGATGTGATTATGCGTCTTGCCGCAGAAAGAAGACAATTCGACATTATATTTTCAGACCCTCCTTACGATGCTGTGGTTTTGAATGAAACACTGGTTTTGCTTTCAGAGGCAAAAATTTTGTCAGAGAAAGGTATAGTCATAGCAGAATCCGACGCAAATACACAGCTCGACGGTTTTTCCCCTACCGATACACGCCTGTATGGCCGTACAAAATTTTTTTTCTTTGAGGCAGGTGCGGTATGACTCTTGTTTATCCCGGTAGCTTCGACCCTGTCAGCATCGGACACATAAATATAGCACGGCGTGCAAAAAAATTATGCGACCGTCTCATAGTTGCAGTGTTGGACAACCCTAACAAGACAACGCTTTTTGCGGCACAGGAAAGAATTTTTTTCTTAAAAGAAGCATTCCATGGTGACGACATAGAGGTCGATGCATTTAGCGGATTGTTGGTGGAGTTTGTACGGCGATGTAATGCCGATGCTATTGTACGTGGGCTGAGGACAGCCCGAGATTTCGAAAGTGAAAATGCCTACGCGGCCAATAACTACGCGCTCTCGAGCGGTTATGACCAAAACATCTACGCCGCAATAGAAACAATGTTTATCCCCGCCTTACCTGCTTTATCATGCATCTCCAGTTCCATCATACGGGAAGCGGCGGCTAATATATACAAACACAAACTGGAAGATACTTTTATCGCAGAGCATGTGCCGCCGTCGGCACGCGCCGCGTTACGAAATAAGTTCGAGAGGTGACTAAAAAGCATGGACGCTCTACTTGATTATTTAGATGATATAGAAGAGGTGTTGGAGAGTAGCAAGAGTCTACCCTTTACTAATAAAATATCGGTGGAAAAGGAACGCATACTTGATATTTTGAGCGAAATACGCTTGAATTTGCCTGACGATATTCGTTCGGCGCAACGTATACTGGGAGACCATGACAGGATTGTGGCAGATGCCGAGCGGAAATCGCAGGGGATTCTTGAAGCTGCTGAAAACGAAGCAAAAATCCGTACAAATAACCATGAAATATTTCGTCGTGCTTCTGACCAAGCATCGGAGACTGTAGAAGAGGCCAAGAAAAATGCCCGCGACCTACGGCTAAATGCAATGGATTATGCTGACTCTATGCTGAAAGATGCAGAGGAACAAGTAAAAGAGTATATGGCAAATATGGAACAGCAACACAAAAAGGTAATGGATTATTTTAACCAGCTAATAGATGTAATTTATGAGAACAGGCAGCAATTGCGCGGGCGATAAAGCCCGCTTTTTTGTTCTAAGTGTTGATACTGCTTTGGACAAAAAGTGCTTGACAGGGACAACTTAGTTATGTATAGTGTCTCTACTCCGTGTAACTTTGGGTGTGTAGAAGTTGCGAGTGTCTGTAGAAAACAGACACGATAAAGTTGGAACGTTTTTTTGTTTCCAGAATATACTTTATCACGGATAAAAAAGGATGATTTGTGTGTCAACGTCAGGAAATTTATTAACGAGACCAATGTCTCGCCGTGAACTTAAGAACGAAGAGGATAAAAGAGAGAGGCGAGAAAAATTTCCGAAAAAAGCTGATACAAGACCAGACGAAAATACCTTCTGTAACTATGCAGGACGAGGAGTGCCTGTTACTAATATAAAAACGCGGACGCTTCCCAGATATTAAGCTCCGAGTACATATTTACGAATGAAAGGCGTACAATCCAGTTTTCGTATTTAGGATAGTCTTGAGGTACGGGTGGGTTTTTATGTCAAGTTGTAGGCGTTTTCTTAAAAAAGCAATAGCTATAATGCGAATTGTGACGCAACCTGTAGGGTGCTTTGTAATGCGGTTTAAGTTGCTGTTTTTTGTGGTTTTTGGTTTAGGTGCAGTTGTTTTGTATGTTGTTAGCAGGACAAGTTGTAATTTGCCCCATGTTCCATTTTTATCTATTCCGATAGCTTGGTTTGTGGGAGTATTCATAGACATAGAGCAGCCGTATCAGTTTGTTGCCGTTGTGATACCCATAGCATTTTCGTTCTCTGCCGTTATATACACGGCTTTTTTTAGTGAAAAGATAAGAACATATGCCTCAAATACTAATATTTTGTGTGCCGACAATCGAATACGTTCAAAGCTGTTGTTGAGTGGTGCGTGTTACAGCGCAATATACGCATGTTTGCAAGTTATGTACACGAGGGTAGACCTTTATAACGATACCTTTTGGAAACATAATGAAAAATCCCACAGCTAAACTTTCAAAGGTATGTAAAATTTCAAGTGCCATTCAGCCAAGTGCATGAGTGGCATTTTTATATGCTTGCATAAATTGTCAATTTTAGCAGTTGTGCTGTGCCAAAATAAAACACGAAGGGATATGATAATAATGGCAGTATTCAGAGTGAACAAAGATAAAAACTACACCGTAATGAGCAATCACCATTTCAGAAATAGGGAGCTATCCCTAAAAGCAATGGGGCTTCTATCTCTTATGTTGAGCCTACCCGACACATGGGATTATTCCCTCAAAGGACTTTCCACCATCTGCGGTGATGGAATTTCAAGCGTTCGTGCGGGAGTAACTGAACTAGAAAAGCACGGCTATGTTGTCCGTAAGCGTGTGCGTGATGAGCATGGGCGACTTGCCGATACGGAATATTCAATATTTGAATCACCACAAAACAAGCCTGTGGATAACTCTCAGTAGAGAGCTGAAAAGCCTATATTTTCCCATTAGGGCAAAATGCCCTATTCGATTGACGTTTTTGCATAATGGAGATGCGAAAAACCTATGTAAGGAAATCCAACGTAGGTTTTTCTTACGTAGGGAAATCGCACGCTATTAAGTATTAAAGTAATTAAGTATTTAATTGAATAATACCTTATCTTATTAAATACACACTCTCCCCAACCTTCGGTTGGGTGTGCGTTAATCATAAGATGTTTTTTTGTTATATCCTTGAAAGGCATACAGGCTGAAAGGCGAGAGTTATTGGCAATACAGGCTTTATTTAATTTCCTGCTCAAGGGCATCAAAGTCAGGAGTTGAGAAAAATTCGCCCAAGGTTATTCCAAAACCATCACATAGCTTTTTTACTGTTGCTGTACCGGGATTCTTGCTTTCGCCATTCAATATACTTTTGAGCGTACCTTGAGGAACGGCTGAATGAGTGGCTATGCCGTTTGGAGTATAGCCTTTTAGTTTACAAAGTTCCATTATTCTACTAGCAACCGCTTGTTGCGTGTCCATAACCTACCTCCTTGCCGATATATCACTAATTTATGATATGCCAGAAAGGATTTTCATATTAGTGATATTTCACTAATATGAAAATTTGCGCTATAATATTAGCGATATATCACTAACAGGAGGACTTGAATATGGGTTGCAAGCAAAATACTTGTTGTTTTTCAGGGCATAGGCGATTTTCAAAGGGTGTGGTAAGTCAAATAGAAAAGCGACTATCGGAAGCGATAGACCAACTAATTCTGCAAGGGGTTACAGACTTCATATCAGGTGGTGCCGTTGGTTTCGACCATATGGCGGCTACTTTGGTATTAAGCAAAAAACATCAAGGGGCAGATATTCGACTGATACTTGCTTTGCCTTGCCGTGACCAAGACAAAGATTGGACAGAAATGCAAAAGTATATGTATCATATTTTCTTAGCCGAAGCAGATGAGGTTCACTATGTATCAAAAAAATTCACACCCGATTGCATGAAGAAGCGTAATTATTACATGGTGGATAATTCCGCATACTGCATTTGTGCATTACTCCGTGATATTAGCGGAACAGGTCAGACCGTTCGTTACGCCCAAAAACAAGGGCTTCAAATTACAAATGTAGCAAAATAAATGAATTTCGTCATTGCCTTGCGCTTGGGCGTTCAAGCGCGCTACACTTATCTTAGGAAGATATAATCAAAAATTGAAAGGTGTGGAAAAAATGAGCAAAGAGTACATTCCAGTAGCCACAAGCAACACGGTTTATTATGAACCGCAAACCAAGGAAGAATTTGACGAATTGATGGAAACCGTAAAAGTTGGGGATATGGTCTACAACAAGTGGGTTTTCAATGGCTTATGGTACACCGTTGGGCTTAATGATGAAACAGACCCATCATCAATATGCCTGTTCCCCAACATCATCATGGACGAACATTTGCCGCCACTAACACGCTGGGGCATGGCGCGATACGATTACTTAAAATCCGAGCGTAAATTCATGGCGGCACAGTTTGGTATCGTTGGACTACACAAGCATTGCCTAGAAATTGAGAAACAAGCCGAGGAACGCAAACGCTCCATGATGGCAGCTATCCGCAAAGACCCCGAAAACAGGGTAACAGAGCGTGATAAAGCCCAAAGCCCTATGGATTGGGTGCAGAGAATGAATATGTTTCAAGCGCGTGTACATGAAATAATTTACGCCGATTTAATTTACGCATAATGCGTGTCGCTAATTTTGGCCTTGCGCCAACCATTTCAAGCGCGCTATGATTCCAAAAGCCCGAAGCGGCGGTTTCCTCGCAAAAGCAACCCGCCGCTTCTAAAGCAACACCCGAAGGTGCAGAACAATTCTAACACAGAATAATTCAGCCTTTCAAGAGTGTTGCAAAACTAACTATGAGAGGATGATTTCAAAATGCAAAGTATCTTAGAAGAATTTGCCCGTGGCAACATTAATCCCGATGTGGGTTCAATTACTCGTGGCTCTCACTATGACAAGACCATGAAAGCCCTATGTGAAAATGAGGATAAGCTATCTTCCGAACTCACAGGCGAGTTAGCCGAAACCCTTAAACGCTATACCGACCTACAGCTTGAAGCGAACCAGATAACAAATGTTGATAAATTCATCTATGGTTATCGTCTAGGCGTTCTGATGACTATGGAAGTTTTTCTCGGCAGGGATAACGCCATCTTCGGAGAGGAGGGGAAATAATCTATACCGAACTATATCAGCACTCATGTTGGAATAATTTTGAGATTGCCCACAAAGCAACAAACAGGCTTGAAGCATCTATTTTAGGTGCTTCTTTTTTTGCCGAAACAACAAAACCATAAAAATATGAGAGGAAGTGCAGCATGAGCAAAAACAGAACACGAAACAACAGAGTTGTATTCTGTCTTAATGACGAGGAATTACAATGCCTTGAACAGAAAATGGAGAAGTTGGGTGTCAAGAACCGTGAGGGCTTCATAAGAAAAATGGTTATGGACGGCTACATTATCAACATTGACACAAGCCCCACCGCCGAACTTGTACGCTTAGTACGAAATTCAACAGGAAATATAAATCAAGTGAGTAAAAGAGCCAATGAGAGCGGTTGTGTTTACGAGGATGATGTACTCGAAATACTGGCTGAACATAAGCGAATTATATCGCTGGCGGTTGAAGCACACAAAAACACACTCGAAATGTTAAGGAAGTAGTATTACTGTGAAACTCATAATATATCAGCATGACCAATGTTCAAAACTCAACATAATCAATAGCCAATTTTTCAGAAAGCAGGTGATTTATAGCCACAACATGGATAAAACCAACCTACGCCCATAATCGTTACAATACGAAAACTACAATTAAGCGCAAGATTGACTACATAACCAATGCAGAAAAGACGGTTATGGTTGAGGGTGATTTTTATTATGATGAGCAAGGGCAGGAGAAGTGGAAGAAGCTAACGGAAACAACGCTCATCGGCGCAATCCCATCTATCAATGCAATGTTCACATACACACAAGACCCCGATAAAACAAAAGATAACGGACTAATCACAGGCTACGAATGTACGCCCGAATATGCCCATGATGAATTTGCCCTTACGATGGAAATGTATGAACACAACACAGGGCGAAAACAAAAAGATAATTCACGATTGGTTTATCATATTCGCCAAGCATTTAAGCCGGATGAAGTAGAACCCGCCGTCGCTAATCAGATTGGGTATGAATTGGCTCTTGAATACACAGGCGGTAAACACGCTTTTGTAGTGGCTACTCATACTGACCGCCAGCACATACACAATCATATCATATTTTGTGCGTTCAATCTTGAAGCTGACGGAAAATTTCGTGATGCCTTTTTCAATTACAGGCACGTTGCTGAAATTTCTGATAAGCTGTGCAAGGAATATGATTTGTCGGTTATTGAGCAAAGGCAAGGTTGGCGTGACCCATATAATGAGTGGGAACAAAAACAAGGTGTCGTAAAAGAAATGAAGCCAATGTCGCACCGCAAGAGGTTAGAGGAAATAATCGGCTTTTGTTTGAATAAGCAGCCCAAAGATTTTGACACGCTGTTGAGATATTTGGAAGATTACGATTGCTATGCAAAACGGCGCGGTAAAAACATTTCAGTTACTACGCCATTTAGTAAAAAGCCGATTCGGTTATCTTCGTTGTCTGCTGAATTTGATGAGCATGGTATCAAAGCGCAAATTGAAGAACAGCGGAATCAGCCGCAGACCCAAAGTTACAGTTATCTTCAATCCCAAAACGCCAACACCCACAGCGACACGCAAAACCACACTCCAATTTCAGCAAGTGATTTTGCACATGATAATTTTGTAGAAGCCGTAACCCATGAGGACGAATACAGCGACAGTAACAATGGATATGATTATGAT
>JGI24703J35330_11748557_pt1 | contig 19814 bp, 16 predicted proteins | sample TergutNt197P1_FD_35330 | JGI IMG/M metagenome (IMG submission 35330) | reverse complement strand
CGTAAAATGCCTTGTGGTGAGCGATAGGCGCACAGTGAGCCGCAGGCGAACGTTTCCCGTGCGCAATTAGCGAACCGCTTACAAGGCATAGGCGGGGTGTTATTTCCTACCCTTGATTCGCGTTTAAAAAAAAGGTATAAAGTCTTTTTGCTTTATACCGACAAAAGAAAAACCGTGGGGTTTCACCCCACACCCCATAAACTTTTGAAAAAGTTTAACCAAAACTTTGTTAAAATCGTGCATTCGCACGATAAAGTTTTTGTCAAACTTTTTCCAAAAAGTTTGCAGGGTGTGGGACGGAGTCCCACGGTTTTTTTGTTTTGTTGATTAAATACCGTATGGGTAAAACGCCAAAAGCTCGGTTACATCGCTGCCCGGGCCGCCTTCGAGGCGTTCTATGCGCACCCAGTTTATTTCGTAAGCGTTGCCGCCGCCGGTGCCGCGCAAGGCAATATTTCCTATCAGCCCCATATATTCTTCCGCGCCGTCCAAAGTAATCTCAACCACCAAGGTATAGGTTTCGCCCATTACCCCGCCGATGTTGAAATGCGCGGGAATTACATATGCTATGTCATCCATTGCTACGGGATGGTTATTTACAATTGCCGCATCTGCGGTTGTGTAGGTTTCGCCGCCGGTGCCGGGTATCCAACGTATGCGCCAGCCGGTTGTCCCCTGCGAGGTCACGTTAAAAGATAAGCGATAGGTTACGCCGGGTTCAGGCTCAAATGCACGAAGCCCGTCTTCGTAAGCGTCGGCAAAAGGCCAAATATCGCGGCCGCTTCCGATTAAAATATTCGCGTGGGAAAATGCATCGCCGCGCCCCATGCTGTGAACGTGAACCCCCTGAGTGCCTTCGCCGCCGCCCTCGGGTACAAGATGCGGCCAGTTAACAAGCAGTTGGCTTACGCCATCGCCCACGCGGTAAATTTGCACCTGCACGAATTCTATGCCGCTTTCGCCGTGTAATCCGCGAAGTGCGATATCGTAAAAGGGCGAGTCGTCTTCAAAGGAAAACTCTGCGTGAAGCCACGCCTGCGAACCGTTTACAGCCCCGGGCGAAGCCGCAAACACGGCAGGCAGACCCTGTGCAACAGGCCCGTCGCTTCCGCCAACAAGCGGGCTCATGCCCTCATAAGCTTGCCCGTCAAGAAAATGAGCTTCCATGCCAAATGTTCCGCGTATCATGTATTCCACAAACAAACGATAAGTCGCGCCCGGTTGCGGCGTAAAAGCCTCGCCCGGCACAATATTTATCCCGGTAAAACCGTCTGCGTCCTCATAAAATTCATAAACGCCGGGTATTACAACAGGCTCGGGCGGTATTATTGGGTTAATTTCCAAGAAAGCATCAGGGTCAAGCACGGCAAGCAAAGCCTGTTTCCCTGTAATCTCTCCCGCAGAGTTGACCGGGTTAAACAAAAGGGGCCGCGAACCGCCGCGCCAAGAATTCCCGTCATTTGTACCCCAAAATGTTACGCGCTCTACCACGCGGGGATAAGCAGAACCCTCGGTTGCGGGGCCGGCGGCATATCTGCGCAATACCTGAAAAAGTTGTGCATAAATCTGCCCTTGCAGAATTTCCTGCTCGGGCGTGAGAAAGCCGCTTGGGTCGGTTACAAGCATGGAGATATCAAGCTCGGTGATGGATACCATCACGCCAAGCGCGGCAAAACGCCGGATATTATACGCTACATTATCAATATTTGTGTTCATATTGTAATGCCCCTGCATTCCAATGCCCTCAATAAGAAGCCGCCCAGACGGCCGCACGCCGGCGTGACGCTCGTTAATATCTTGCACCATTGCGGCAACGGCAGTGGCTTTCGCAAGGCCGTCCAGCCCGAAATCATTGTAGTACAACAAAACATCCATGCCCTCGCGGTCTGCGATATACGCGGCGCGAAGGAACGCAAGCTCTACCCATTCGTACCCAAGTGCAAGCGACCACCCCTGCGCGTGATTCATTAATGATGTGCGCCAATCTGCCGCGTCTGCGGGGTTAAGCGCGCCCATTGCCTCGTTAACCACGTCGATTGCCTGCAATTGATGTCCCCATTCCAACATCACAAAATCAATATGCTCATTCAAATTGGCAAGCGCGGTTTCCCTGTCAAATGCACCGTCATCATGGCCGTCCCACATCCATGAGGGTGTTTGAGAATGCCATGCCAAAGTATGCCCAATAAATGCAGGCATCCCTTCATTTCGTAAATTCCACGCCGCCGTTACTGCACCAATTGTTCCGTTTACACCGCCCGTGTTAAATGTAGTGCGGCTTCCGCCCCCGCCACGAATCGGTTGCGGCTTCATGCTGTTCTCAAAAGTCCACGCATTGTAGTGGTGTGCTATCAGCGCGTCCCGCGGCGAACCTACGGGGTTCCACGCCCATTGCGGTGCGTAATCCCCTGCCGCTCCAATCATAAAATAATCCAGGTGCGTCTCCCAAAGGCTTGGAAATTGGTCAAAATTTAAGCCCGGTTCAAGGCCTTCTATAATTGACGCCGTGCGTACCATGGGCTGAACTTCGTTTTCTTCTGTTTCTCCTTCTGTGCTTTCTTCCGCTACCCCTTCAGCTACCCCTTCAGTTACCTCTTCCGCCGGCTCGTAATCGTATTCCTCGTCGCTTCTGCCATGTAAAAAAATCGTAAGCACCACCGCAATTACCACAACAATTCCGCACGCCCAAAAATAACTTGCTTTCATATAAACTCACATTCCTTTCGTCCTATTACGCCACCAATTAAGTTATTCGTTTGATTTGGTGGCGTAACCCCCTTTCCAAGGGGGGTGGCAAAGTTTTGCAACGCAAAACTTTGACGGGGGGTTAATACAGCACAATGCTTATGCCTATCAAAATTAATATAACCCCGCCTGCAATCATAGAGTGTTTTTTAAACCTGCCGCCAAATATGCTTCCCACCCGCACGCCTGCGGCAGAAACAATAAACGTAACAGCACCAATCATCCCAACCGCAGGCACAACATCCACATACAAAAACGCAAACGAAACCCCAACTGCCATAGCGTCAATGCTGGTGGCAAGCGCGAGAGGAATCATGTTTTTGGGGGAAAGTGACGCTTCCTTTACTGCGTTTGGGCAGGTTCTGTCGGTACAGGATTTTTCGGCAGGGCAAACTCTGTCTGCACATTTTTCTTTTTTGATGCCGCCCGCAATCATCTTCCCGCCCAAAATCAGAAGTAACGCGAAAGAAATCCAATGTGCATACGCCGTAACATGCTCTGCAAAATGTGTTGCCGCAAAGTACCCGACAAAAGGCATAATCCCCTGAAAAAAACCAAAATACGCGCCTACAATAAGGGCTTTCTTTAAACCCGTACGCGCCATAGTAAGCCCAATGCTTACCGCTACCGCAAACGCATCCGCAGAAAGCCCTATCGCAAGGGCGAATAATTCAATCGGGTTCATTTACCGCGCCCTTTCCTTGCAACCTCCGAAAACCCTATATAAGGAACTGTTCCGAAATAACTTGCGAATTAAACCGTGGGACTCCGTCCCACACCCTGCAAACTTTTTGAAAAAAGTTTGACAAAAACTCTATAAAAAACCCCCAAAAACTCGCGTTGGGCAGATGCCCAAATGGAATTTCCGAGGGTTTTTTTTACTTACAAAGCTTATAAATTTCAACAACGTCTTGCCATGTAAGGCGTTTTACGCTGCCAATGCCTTTTTCCTCGCCAAAGAACGCGCCCGTAGCTTTTTTTGCCATATCAGTAAACGCAGATTCGGGGATGTTTACTTCGGAAAGCAGTTGGGGCAAGCCAATTTTTTTGTAGAAGTCTTCCAAGCGGCGGATACCCTCTTCAACGATGGCTGTGGGGTTGCGGAAACTTCCGTCAACGCCCATTACTTTTGTTGCAAATTGCACAAACATATTTATATTTTCTTTGTAAACGTATTTCATCCACGCAGGCGTGAGAATTGCAAGCCCCGCGCCGTGCGCAATATCATTGTACGCGGAAAGCTCGTGTTCCATGCCGTGGCAAGCCCAGTCTTGGGCGCGGCCTATGCCAAGCCAGTTGTTATGCGCAATTATTCCGCCAAGGCCTATTTCTGCCCATGCGTCGTAGTTGTCGGGGTTTTCTGCGGCGATAAGGGCGTTTTTCATCACGGTTTTTATTATTGCTTCGCACATGCCGTCGGTGATATCGCAGTTTACGGTGTGGGTAAAATATCGCTCGAAAATGTGGCTCAAAATGTCGGCAACGCCGTAACCCAATTGTGATTTTGGCAAGTTTGTAAAATATTCCGGGTTAACTATAGACACCACAGGGCGAATTAAATCACTGCCCATGCCGTATTTGCGGCCTTCTTTTTCGTTGGTGATTACCGCGCTGTTTGACATTTCACTGCCGGCGGCAGGTATTGTAAGTATTGTTGCCACAGGCAAAGCTTTTTCGATTTGTGCTTTGTCATCAAAAATGTCCCAAACATCGCCGTCGTAACACATGCCCACTGCAATTGCTTTTGCAGAGTCAATAACACTGCCGCCGCCGATGGCAAGAATAAAATCTACGCCCTCTTTTTTGCAAAGCTCGATGCCCTTGTAAACAAGCTCTAACCGCGGGTTGGGAACAACCCCGCCAAGTTCTGTAAAGCTAATGCCCGCGGCAGAAAGCGACTTTTTTGTGTCATCATAAAGGCCGAGTTTTTTTACCGTACCGCCGCCGTAATGTAATAACACTTTTGTTGCAAATGGTTTGATAAGCGCGCCGATTTGATGTTGCATTGCTTTACCAAAAACCAAATTTGTGGGTGTTTGAATCTGAAAGTTTTGCATAAACGCCTCCTATTATTGGATTTAAAGCAAATATAGCACGATTTAAATCAAAGTTAAAGTTTTTGCCCCGCTTTTTTCAAAAAGCGGGTGGGAGTTTGAGGGTGAATCCCTCAATGCCTTGTTCATGCTTGTTCATTTTTTAAATGAAGATTTAAGCGAAACAGTACGATTAAAAACAAGCTTTTCGGCAGAAGCAGAATCAAGGCAAAAATAGCCGCAACGCATGAATTGGAAACGGTCGGCCGGTGCAGCATCGGCAAGGCAGGGTTCTGCGAAAGCATGGTTCATTTCTATTAAAGAGTCGGGATTTTCGATTACGCCAATTTCGGTTTCCGGCGCGTCGATAACAAGGGTGTCGTAAAGTTTTGCTTTTATTGGAACTGCGTGGTTTGCAGAAACCCAATGGAGCGTTCCTTTTACCTTTCGCGGAGGTTCTGTGCCGCTTCCGCTGCGCGTTTCAGGGTCATAGGTACAGCGGATTTCCGTTATGTTGCCGGCAGAGTCTTTTATTATATCGGTACAAGTTACAAAATATGCGGCTTTCAGGCGCACTTCTTTGCCGGGTGCAAGCCGGAAAAATTTTTTTGGCGCGTCTTCCATAAAATCCTCGCGTTCGATGTAAATTTCACGGCAGAAGGGTATTTCGCGGCCATCAAGCGGCAACATTTCTGTTTGCCCTTCCGGATAATTTTCGATTACAACTTTAAGCGGGTTTAAAACAACCATCACAACCTTGGAAACCGGGGCAAGATGTTCGCGCACAAAATGCTCCAGCATAGCAAATTCAACCTTATTTTTGGCTTTTGCCACGCCGGCATTGCCTATAAACTCACGAATCGCCGCCGGCGGATAACCCCGCCGCCGCATCCCCGCGATGGTAACAAGGCGTGGGTCATCCCAGCCGTCGGCCTTACCCTCGGCAATTAATGCGCGAATATAACGCTTGCCCATAATCGTGTTTGAAACGGCGATTTCTGCAAATTCAATTTGGCGCGGCTTTGGCTCAAAATCCAAATTGTTTACATACCATTCGTAAATCGGCCTATGGTCTTCAAACTCTACGCCGCAAAGGGAATGCGTCACCCCTTCAAATGCATCGCCCAACGGGTGCGCGAAGTCATACATCGGGTAAATGCACCATTTGTCGCCTGTGTTGCTGTGCGTTTTGCGTGCAATGCGATAAATTACCGGGTCGCGCATGTTCAAATTAGGCGACGCCATATTGATTTTTGCCCTTAATGTTTTCGCGCCGTCGTCAAACTCACCATTTCTCATGCGCGTGAACAAATCCAAATTTTCTTCTGCAGAACGATTACGATACGGGCTTTCTGTCCCTGCCTTGTCTACCCCGCCAAATGTCGCCCTCAGTTCCTCTGCCGACAAATCGCATACAAAAGCCAAGCCCTTTTTTATCAGAGTAATGGCACATTCGTAAAATTTCTCAAAATAATTCGATGCAAAAAACAGCCTGTCCTCCCAGTCATACCCAAGCCAGCGAATTTCATCCTGAATTGCATTTACAAATTCACGCTCCTCCTTCGCGGGATTGGTGTCGTCCATCCTCAAATTACATTTTCCGCCATAAATTTTCGCAAGCTCAAAGTTAATGTAAACAGCCTTGGCACTGCCAATATGCAAAAAACCACCCGGCTCAGGGGGAAAGCGCGTTTGAAGCTCGTTGGTGCGTCCCTTCAAATCCTCCCTTATCGCGTTGTGGATAAATGTTGCCGTTTCAAGTAAAATGTGGTTGTCCATGGAGTCCCTCCTGTAATTTCAAGTTGGTTCAAGTTGGTTCTATTGTAACTTAATAAAAACTTTTTTCAAGGCAGGGTGTTCCCGTTGCTACGACAAGCGCATGAAGGTAAAAAACCTTGGGGTTTCACCCCAAACCCCAGAAACTTTTGAAAAAGTTTCATCAAAACTTTGATTTAAAAAGTTAAAGTTTTTGCCCCGCTTTTTTCAAAAAGCGGGTGGGAGTTTGAGGGCGAAGCCCTCAAGGTTTTGACCTTCATGCTTTGTGTGCCCGTTGCTGATAGAAAGGAAAATGTTAAATGAGCGAATTAATTATGTACAGGGAAAGCGATTTGAATGAGTGCGTGCGGATATATACAGAGGCTTTTACCACGCCGCCCCTTAGTTATGATTTTTTGACGAAGGAGAAGTCTGAGCGATATTTAAGGGACTTGGCGCGCACGCCGGGTTTTCTTGGGTACACTTATTGGGATGCAGGGGAGATGACTGCATTTTGTTTCGGGAAGCTTGATAATTACTTCGAGGGCGTGATGTTTGAGGTGCAAGAGCTTGCAGTGACGCCAACATTGCACAGAAGCGGTGTTGGTTCGTTAGTGATGAGTCTTTTGGAAACCAAATTAGCCGGGTACGGGGTGGCGGCTGTAAGTTTGCACACCTCCCGAGAACTCCCGGCATTTGGGTTTTATAAAAAAAACGGTTATGAAGAACTGAGTGAAAACGTGACTTTGATGAAGTGGCTTTAGTAAGTGGCTTAACCCGCTTTTGCCAACTTCATTGCTTCTTTCCATGTGTCGCGCATTTCGCGGAACATATCCAGAACCTCGTTTAAAATTGTTGCATCTTTTTGAAGGTTGGCTTCAACGAGACGGCGATGCATATAATCATAAAGCGAGTCCATTTGTTTAGAGATTTCGTACTGGTGGTCGAGGGTGATTTGAAATTCGCGAACGATATCCTCCACCCTTTGTATGAGATTGTTGGACTTTACGATGTCGTTCTTTTCCACGGCGATGATTGCCTGGTTTAAGAACTTTATGCCGCCTTCGTACAGCATGAGGGTCAGCTCTTCTTTGCTTGCGGTTTCAACCTGCTTTTGAAGCATTTGAAGCTTTGGGTTTTGAGTAATCAAAACAATTTCCCCTTTTGGAGTTTATTTAACCGCGGGTGTCCATAAACAAGCCTACCATTTCAAGCATACTTGCATGTGCTTCCAGAACACGTTCCGGCGGGATTTCGCGAATGGCTTCGTTGGTATCGGAATCGTAGACGGTTACAATGCGCCTGTTGGTTGCTTCGTGGTGGCGAATGCCAAGATGCCGCCTGTGGATTGCAATGGACGAATTAATTTCATTTACTGCACCGCGTAATGTGTCTGTGCTTTCTCTTTCGGCGCGTTCTGCGCGGGGTGATTCAACCGGCGCGGGCGCAAGGCCTGCCTGTGCAGGCATATAAACCTCCGGCGCGATTTGCTCCGGCGGCGGTGCCGGCGCGAATTCTCCGCTGCCGGGCATTGGTGGTGGCGGCGACGGTGCATATCCGTTGCCGTTTACTCTGTTAACATCCATATTATTATTCCTCCCTTTTCCTGCTTCATACCCCATGCGGCAGGGCTATTGCATTACATCAAACTTGCCTGATACCTCATTCCCCGGAAGGGGATTGTAACCCGCAGTAATCCTTTGGCCCAGCTTTACCGCCTTGTAGGATTTTTGCGTTCCTTTGTGCAGTTCCTGCATGATGGCGATGTGTTTTTTATCCAGCACGGTAACTTGAGCGATTACTTCAGCGATTTCTGCGTATTCCTTGGAATTTATCGCGTTTTCGTCAATTGTGTTGCGTAAATCCGAAAGTTGCTCAATCAGCGGTTCGCGTTCGTCCATAAGGAACACAAAGTCTTCGGTTTCTTGCTCTTCGTTTCCCGGTGCGCCTGTGATTATGATGGATTTGGTTAATCGAAGAATTTCATCCGCCAATTCCTTTGCTTCTTTTAAAGCATCAGTTTCGGCCATTACTGCGCGCCCCATGCAAACAGAGCATCCATTTGCGCGTGAGATTGTGCCATTGCTTGCTCCATTCTGGCAAACATTGAAAAGAAATGATTTTCGCGGCGCAACAACCACTGTTGCATTGTATCAATGCGGCGGTCGTAATCGCGTAATTGACGGGTCATAACATTTTCGGTGGAATTCATGCCAGTATGATAACCTGCCCGTTCTTGCAACGAGCTTCTGTTGTCTTGCGCTACGTTGTTAAGAACGTCGTCTAAGCGGAAGCCCAAGCCCACAACCTCCGAACGTGCATTACGTTGCTCCATCGTTCCCCAAGGCATGGGGTGGCCGTCGTTGAAGGCACTGCCGTTGCTTGCAAAAAGTGCGCGTACGCGCTCGGGGTCTGCCTCAAGCTCTGCGCGAAGACGCTCTTCGTCAATTTGCATAACACCAATCAATTGGTCGCCAGGTGCGCCGTCCCTGCCCACTGTGGTTATACCTATATTAAACAGTGCGATTTGGTCGGTTGGCCTGCCGTTTTCGTCGCGTGCAAGCACTACGGGGCTAAACATTGCTGTGCGAATTTGTTGGTGAATAGAACGAATATCCCTGTCGCGATGAAGCAAACCTATGCGGGCTTGTTCTTCCCAACGCTCGATTTCGCGGTCGCTCATGGCTTGGCGTTGTTCGTCCGTAAGCGGCTCGAAGAACGCACCGCGAGTGGTATTTCCGTGGCGCGGGCGCGGGGTTGTGTGAAGCGCGTTAAGATAACGGATAAGGTTATTGTATGCCTCAACAAACTCCATGATTGCTTCCATTGTGCTTTCCACGTCGCGCTCGGCATTTATTGTGAACACACTGCCGCTTTCTACCGCGTTTGTAATGCTTATATTTAAACCGTGCATATTAAAAGTATTGTGGCTTTGCTCAATCCTTGCCGGGGGGAATCCGCCCGGGCCGTAATCGTAGTAGATTACAGCGTTTTGGGCGCGTTGCACAAGCCTGTCGTCAGAATCGGCGTCACGGGCGGCAGAGAAATCTATAGCGTTTAACCCCAAGAATGCCAAAATTCCGGATTGGTCCGGTGTGACGGCAGGGACCGGCGGGTCTGCGCTTGGGTCGCCCGGGCGAGCTTCGCCTGTGATTATTCTGGCGTTGTCTCCTTCACCTGTGGGGGTTAAGGAAAATGTACCCGTTGCCGCGTCAAAAGCCATGTATACGCCAACATGCGAGTTGTTTACACGTTCCATAAAGGATTGGAAGGTGTCAGTCTCACGCATTTGGATAAATGCGGGTGCCATTTGTTGCGGGATAACGCCGGGTACGGGGCTTTCACCAATTTGCACTAGATGGTAACGGATAGTGCCGCCCGCCGCATTGGTGATTGTTCCGGCATAGTTAGTGGTGAAATCAACAGTTGCCGCGACACTGTTGCTGAGGTTGAAAATATCGGCATTAACCGAGGTTGCTGTATGGCGGACGTTGGCTGCGTTAAGGCTGTTAATTTGCGCGGTTGCAGTTGAAAGCCCCAGCGCATTCGTTAATGCCGCCGCTTGGGCAGAAGATAATGCATTTTCGGCAGCTAACTCATCATCAGGTGGTGGTGGATTGCTTATTGTACCCTCTATTGAGATAGAGGGGAACACCGTGTTATTTGGGTCGGTGTTGGTAATTGTCATTGAGTTACTTGCGTTAATTGTAACGGATAAGCCCTCGGCTTCCAGCATATCTATGAAATCTTGCAAGGTGGTTTCTGCCAGGTTAATCGGCGACCCCACAAAGGCACCGTTGACGTGAAGGTGAAAGAATCTGGTAGGGACTTCGGCACTGCCGAATAGAGCATCTAAGGTGATATCTTCCGGGTTTGCGCCTTCCAACTCGCTAATCACCGCAGTTGTAATACCTTGGCTGTATGCCCTGTTGGTTGCTTCCGCAGTTAAACCGGCTAACCCCATGAATTCCAGAACATAGTTGTCAACAAAACCGCCGCTGGTGCCTGTTGTAATCACCGCATTGTTGGCGGCTGTTATTTCAAAACGGCCTGCACTGTTAAAGCTTATTGTAAAATCAGTGGAAGATAATGCAGCATTTACTGCGTTCAAAAGCCCTTGAACCGTCATATCGGCGGTTACATTAATTGCAACGGTTGTGCCGCCAATCGTCATTGGGTTTGTTCCTGTTGGTATGTTGCTTGTGGAAAGGTCTGAAAGGGCAGTGTTTAAAAAATTGTCCCTTGTCAGCTGCGCGCCGCCAACATGCGTGCCGCCCGTGGTTAAACGGGGGTCGGTGGCAGCCGTACCGGGTGCGCGAAGGTTATGAAGCCCCATAAGCTCTAAAACGCCCCAGCCCTCGGTGTCGCTTCCCGTACTCACGGTTGCGTTCGCGCCTGTGGCGGTTGCTTCCAATATAAATCTGCCGCGAATTTCGTCGAAGCGCATGTTTACGCCGGCGTTGGCGTTGCGGTTTACGGCATCCATAACTTGCTGAACTGTGTAATTATCGGAAATGCCTATATTTTGCCCATTTATTTGCAGATAGGTACGACCCGAGGGGAAAGTGGCATCATCGGGCAAGAATGTAACACCCATGTTTATGAAATGCGAAATACGGGTGTTTAAATCAACACCGCCAACGCGGACTTCGCCTGGATTAAGGCGTACAGGCGTACCCGTACCGCCGCGGTTTGTAAATTCCGCACCCATTGCCACGTCACCGCTTGCGGCTTGCTCTACGCGCACATTAAAAGAACCAACGCGGGCATTGGACGTTGAAGTAACGGAAATGCCTACTGTACTGCCGCTTCCGTTGGTGTTTGTAACAGACGCGCTGACAGTGTTCCACACAGCAGGGCTGTTAATCGAACGTGTGCCAAGGTTGGCGTCCGTATGAGTTCTGCGGAACTCGTTCATCATGGTCATGGTGTTGCGCAGGCCTTCTTGCCGCCACTGGACTAATGTGCGCCTGCGCGTAAGGCGTTCCATGCGCATACTTTCAGCACGCATCATTTGTTGAACCATACTTTGCGTGTCCATTCCCGAAGTTAATCCTGTAAACCTTACGGGGCTTGAATTCATTATACCCACCTCATATTCTGTTTATGATACAATATTCCTCAGAAGCTATGAACACAGCTTCTTAATCTATTATCGTCATTTTGCGCGCAGAATTTAACCCTATTATTATGTAAAAGCATGTGAAAGGGCAAATTATATGAACACAAAAGCTTTGAACGCACTGGAATACCCGAAAATTGTTGAAATGTTAGTGTCGCGGGCGGCGTCGGCGTTGGGGAAAGAACGTGCCGGCGCGCTGTTGCCAATGACGGATTTGGAAGATATTTGCCGCGCTCAAAAAGAAACAACCGAGGCGGTGGGTTTTATTTTGCGCAAGGGAAGCCTGCCGATTGGCGGGATAAAAAATATCAGCGAGGCGATTGCAAGGGCATCTGTTGGCGGGAAACTGATGGCAGAGGAGCTTTTGCATGTTGGCGAGTGCTTATATGTATTCGGAAAAATTTTGGCATACGGGGAAAATACTGACTCTGTCCTTGCGAAGTATTTTCAGGGCATCACCCCCGACAAACAACTGGAGGCGGAAATTTCGCGGTGCATAAAGCCGGCGGGAGAAATTGCCGACAACGCAAGCGCGAAACTTTCGGAAATAAGGCGCGAAATTCGCAAGGCGCACGATAAAATCCGTGAAAAATTGCAAGAGATGCTCCACTCTGCGTCGCACAAAAACATGCTGCAAGATGCAATTGTAACCCTTAGGGGCGAGCGTTTTTGCGTGCCTGTAAAGGCTGAATTTCGCGGCTCTTTCCCCGGTATGGTGCATGACCAATCTTCAACGGGCGCAACGGTTTTTATGGAACCTTTAAGCGTGGTAAATCTAAATAACAGTATAAAGGATTTACACTTTATAGAAAAACGCGAGGAAGACAAAATTTTGCAAAAACTCAGCGGCATGGTTTGGGAAAATGCAGAAGTGCTGGACGCTAATATTGCAATTGTAACAACCTTGGATTTTATTTTTGCAAAGGCAGAGCTTTCTCTTCAAATGAATGCCTGCGAACCTTTATTTAACAGCCGCAGGTTTATAAATATTCGCAAGGGGCGGCATCCTCTTTTAATAACCCCCCGGCAAACGAACAACATAAATGGCGTAATAAACAAAGACGCCGTTGTGCCTACGGATATTTACCTTGGCGATGAATTTTCAATGCTTTTAATCACAGGGCCCAACACCGGCGGAAAAACCGTTACATTAAAAACGGTGGGGCTTTTTACCTGCATGGGGCAAGCGGGCTTGCATATCCCCGCAAACGACAGCTCGGAGCTTGCGGTGTTCGACGATGTTTTTGCAGACATTGGTGACGAGCAAAGCATCGAGCAAAGTTTAAGTACATTTTCGTCGCACATGAGCAATATTGTAGGCATTTTGGGAAAAATAAGCCCCAACGCACTTGTTCTTCTGGACGAGCTTGGCGCGGGTACAGACCCCACCGAGGGCGCGGCGTTGGCTATCGCGCTGTTGGGGCATTTGCACGCGCAGGGAATTCGCACGGTTGTTACAACCCATTACAGCGAGCTTAAACTGTACGCGCTTTCTACGCAGGGGGTGGAAAACGCAAGCTGCGAATTTGACGTGGAAACCCTTCGTCCCACATATCGTCTGCTGATTGGAATCCCGGGGAAAAGCAATGCCTTTGCCATTGCAAAACGGCTTGGCTTAAACGACGAAATAATAGACACTGCCCGGGGCTTGCTTTCACAAAAAGATATCCGTTTCGAGGATGTGATTACCGACCTTGAAGCAAGCAAAAAACAAGTGCTGATTGAGCAAGACCGCGCCGCCGGTTACAGGCGTGATGCAGAAAAATTACGCGAAGACGCGGCAAAGCTTGAAGAAAAACTGCGCACTCAAAGGGATAAAATTTTGCAACAGGCACGCGAGGAAGCCTTGCAGGTAGTTTACGACGCAAAAAAAGAATCCGAGGCACTGGTTTCTCAAATGCGAAAAGAACTGGACGCGGCTGCCTTGAATGCAAGCGGCAGGGAATTGGAAGAAGCAGGGCGCAAAGCGCGTGAAGGTATAACAGCACTTGGGGCGGGCATAACCCCTGTTTCTTCCGCGCCTGCGCGAAAGTTATTAAAAAACCTCAGGCGCGGCGATAAAGTTTTTATCCATTCCATGAACCAAAGCGGCACTGTTTCATCGCCGCCCGATGCCAACGGCGAGACGCAAATTCAAGCGGGAATAATGAAAATAAAAGTGCATGTTCGCGATTTATCCTTGGACGAAGAAGACCCTGCCGAAAAAGCCGCCGCCTTCATAAAAAAACGCCGCAATGCGGCAGGTGGGTTTGCCAACGAAAGCGGCGGAAGAATAGGAAAATCCATGCATATTTCCCCGGAAACAGACCTGCGCGGGCTTATGCCCGAAGAAGCCACAAGCAAGGCAGAAAGCTACCTTGATGAAGCATTCCTTGCAAGCCTTTCTACGGTAACGCTAATCCACGGCAAGGGCACCGGCGCGTTACGCAAGGCGATTCAGTCCATGCTGAAACGCCACCCCAATGTAAAAGAATTCCGCTCGGGAAAATACGGCGAGGGCGAAGACGGCGTTACAATCGTCACTTTCCGGTGATTGGCGTTTTTGGCGTCTAAATATCCACTGAATCATTTACAAACTCTACTGCGCTTTGAATATAATCCAGCATGTTTTTGAATGTTACAAAGTAATATTTTTGCGGCTTGGAGGGATTTTCGGGCGATTTTTCCGGAACATTTTTGAAATGCTCGTGCAAGATATTCTGCTGAATCGCTTGTATTTCCTCCGGCGTGACAAGAGGCTCATTATTGCCCCACGCGCTTATTGTTTCGCTTGCGTCTGCCTTCGCCAAAAGACGGAATATTTCTTTGGTTTCGGTGGTTTCTTGATACAAGCGGGTGTCGATGTTTTTTAAATCTGTGTAGTAATCACTCAAATATCCCTTCGCCGCTTCAGCAGGAAAACTCTTGCGAAAAGTATCCCAAAGTGTGCGATTGTTAGTAATGTCTGTAAGCACATGGGCGGCATATCCCGCCGCAAACGCGCTTTTTGGGTGCGCAAGCAGAAACTCTTGCACATTTTTGAACCATCCGTCGTTGTCCGTTACACTGCCCCATCGCTCGTCGCTTACAGGGCATAAATGCGTGATTTTTTTTGCCGCCCCGATGTTTTTCATGTTTGCCCCGCGATATTCGCTGCGATAATGCACCGCGTCCGGCGCAAGCGAACCAAGCAGAAACATCGCCGCGTCTTTCTCGGAAACCGGCCGCGCCGGCCGCGCCGGTCGCACCGGTCGCACCGGTTGCATATCAAGCACCCGATACGCTACTATTAAATGTGTAAATGGAAATGCCATAGTATCCTCCATATTTTTTGCCCCGTTAATTTTTTTCGTTTAATGGCGACCTCCGAAAACCCGCTTTGAGTAGCTGCGCGCAGATGCCCAAATGGGGTTTTCGGAGGTTGCCCATGAGTATATCATAATGGAAGGGGATTGTTTTATGCCGTACACTGCATTGTACCGCAAAATTCGCCCGCAAACGTTTAAGGAAATTGCAGGCCAGCCGCATATTGTGCGCGCTTTGGGTAATCAGCTTAATTCCGGGCAGATAAGCCACGCATATCTTTTTTGCGGAACACGCGGAACAGGTAAAACTTCTGCCGCAAAAATTTTGGCACGGGCAGTAAATTGCCTTGCGCCAAAGGATGGCGGGCCGTGCAACATATGCGAAATGTGCAAAAGTATTCTGGCAGAACGTTGCATTGATGTTGCCGAAATTGACGCAGCATCAAACAATGGCGTGGAAAATATTCGCGACCTGCGCGACGAGGTAAAATATCTGCCAAGCCAAGGGCGATACAAAGTTTTTATCGTGGACGAGGTTCACATGCTTTCCGGCGCGGCGTTTAACGCGCTTCTTAAAACATTGGAAGAGCCACCCGCTTACGTAATTTTTATTTTGGCAACCACCGACCCGCAAAAAATTCCCGCAACCATTTTGTCTCGTTGCCAGCGGTACGATTTCCGCAGAATATCGGCGGCAGACATGACTGCAACTTTACGCGGATACTTGCAAAAAGAAAATCTCGCGTTCGAGGAAGCGGCGTTGGATTATATCGCATATCACTCGGATGGCGCGATGCGCGACGCTTTAAGCCTGCTGGACCAGTGCTTATCATCGGGGGAAAATTCCCCTTTGCATACCAGCGAAACGTCAAATGCCAAGCCGCAACTGGGCGAACAAACCGGGCTTACCCTTGAAAAAGTACGCGATTTGCTGGGCGCGGTGGACAAAGCGAGACTCTTTGAATTCGCCGATGCATTGGCAGCCGGCAACAGCGGCGAGGTGATGCACATGATTGCAACCGCTATGGACGACGGCCGCGATGTCAGTCAGTTTACCGCTGACCTTGTGCGACATTTTCGCGATGTTTTGGTGGCGGGGTTTTCAGAATCACTCGACGGAACCGGGGAATTCTCTGCCGATTCTTTTGCAAAGCTCAAAGAGCAATCCACGCGCATACACGGCGGCCTTCTTATGAAATATATCAACGGGTTCTCTGATGCCTTGCGCGAAATGCGCTTCGTGCCGCATATGCGCACTGCTTTTGAAGTGACGGCACTGCGGCTTTGTATGCCGGAAATTCCGGTTGTGCCGGTCGCAACGGTTGTGCCGGTCACGACTGCCGCACCGGTTGCGTCGGTTGCAACGGCAACAAATTCACCGGCAGAAAATTCATTCGCGGCAGAAAAACCGGTTGTGCCGGTCACGACTGTTGCAACGGCAACAAACTCATCGGCAGAAAAACCGGTTGTGCCGGCCGCACCGGTCGCACCGGTCGCACCGGACGCACCGGACGGCGAACCCATAGACATTGTTGCAAACTGGGCAAAATTCTGTACAGCCAAGGCTCTTCCCCGTTCGTTGCAATCCATGTTGAAGCTATGCACCCCTAAGCTCGAAGACGGCGTTCTTAAAATTTTCTGCGGGAAGGGCTATAAAAAACAACTTGAACGCCAAAAGAAGGCAATACGCGAAGGGCTTGCAGATTATTTTAAGCTATCCACGCCGCCGCACCTTGAAATAGAGGAAGCGGAAGCGTACAATATAGTAAAAGAACCGCCCCCGCCGGAAGTTAACGCAGTCAACGAAGTCAACGAGGTAATCATGCAATCGGAAGCCCCGGCTATCCCCGACGATTGGGCAGCGGCATTCGGGCAAGGGCAGGTATCGGACGACGAAAACCCATTTTGAAGGAGGCGTTACAAATGCCAAAAGGATTCGGCGGAATGCCGGGCGGAATGAACATGAACAATTTAATGAAGCAGGCACAAAAAATGCAAAAGCAAATGGCAGAAATGCAGGAAGCTTTGGCAGAGAAGAAGCTTGAAGTATCGGCGGGCGGCGGCGCGGTGAAGGTAACGATAAACGGCGAGAAGCAAATCTTGGATTTGCAGATTTCCCCCGATGTTGTAGACCCCGACGACGTTGAAATGTTGCAAGATTTAGTAATCTCGGCGGTAAACGAAGCCATTCGCCAAATGGACGAAGCGGTTAACTCGCAAATGTCGCAAATTACGGGCGGCATGAGTATGCCCGGTATGTTTTAGCGGGTGCCGAATTATGCGAATTTACGGCGAACCAGTTTCGCGATTAATAGAAGAATTATCCCGTTTACCCGGAATAGGAGGCAAGTCTGCACAGCGGCTCGCCTTTTATATTATCCGCTTGCCCGAAGAGCGCGCTGAAGCACTGGCAGGCGCGGTACTTTCAGCAAAACGTAATGTAAAATATTGCTCTGTGTGTTGCGCGCTTACGGACACAGACCCTTGCGGAATTTGCGCGAATATGAAACGCGATTCAAAAATCATAATGGTGGTGGAAGACCCCCGCGACATGGCAGCCTACGAACGCACGGGCGAATTTAACGGGCAGTACCATGTTTTGCACGGGGCGATTTCACCAATGCACGGGGTAGGCCCGAATGATTTAACTGTTTCCGCGCTTTTGAAACGCCTGCAAGGCGCGACCGGTGCGGCCGGTGCGACCGGTGCAGATGTATCCGAAGTAATAGTCGCGACCAACCCCAATGTCGAGGGTGAAGCAACCGCGTTGTACATCGCAAAAATTCTGAAACCGCTTGGGCTGAAAGTAACACGAATAGCCCACGGCGTACCAGTAGGCGGCGATTTAGAGTTTGTAGACGAAGTGACCCTCTCCCGCGCTTTGGAAGGGCGGCGCGAAATGGCATAGAAAAATTAAAGTTTTTGTCAAACTTTTTTCAAAAAGTTTGCAGGGGTGTGGGGACGGAAGTCCCCACGGTTTTAAAAATTGGGGCGCGTTTGTCGGAGGTTGCCTGTGCGATTTTTGTCTACGCAGAACATGGTGAAAGAAAAAAACCGCTGTGGCGAAATCCCCGCAAGCCGTGAAGCTTACGGGGCTTCTTTGCGTCTTGCGGTGCCTGCCGTGATAGAGATGGTAAGCATCACCCTTATGGGCATGATTGACACTGTGATGGTTGGCCGCTTAGACGGTGATGGTGTGGCGGTGGCGGCAGTGGGTTTGACCTTTCAGCCGCGAATGGTTTTTCTTTCGGTGTTTTTTGCAATAAATATCGCAGTTACGGCAATTATTGCACGAAACAAAGGTGCGGGTGATATGCGTGCAGTACGCAGTTGCTTAAAAATCGCCCTTGTTTTAAATCTGTTTCTTGGTATTGCGGTTACGATAATTTCTGTGTTGCTTGCACGCCCCACCATGATGCTTGCGGGTGCGCAGCCGGATACAATCGTCCCGGCGGCATCGTATTTTCGCATCATAAGTTTTGCACTGCTTTTGCAGGTTATGACAATGACAATTTGTGCCGCGCAACGGGCTTGCGGCAACACAAAAATTACGATGAAGGTAAATGTGGTGGCAAAAGTTCTAAGCGTCGCGCTCAACTTTCTGCTTATCGAGGGACGCTTTGGCTTTCCCCGCTTAGAGGTGAACGGCGCGGCATTGTCTACGGTAATTGCAACCGCTGTGGCATTCTGCCTTGCCGCAATAACGGTTCTTCAAAGGAACAGCGACCTTAAAATATTAACCCCCCGTAAAAGTTTTGCATTGCAAAACCCCGAACCCCCCCTTGAAAAGCGATTTGCCATAGATTTCCCCATGCTGAGGAATATTACAGGGCTTGCAACAAATGGCTTTGTAGAGCAAATAGGGCTGCGCGTGGGGTTCTTTTTGTACGCGCTTGTTGTGGCAAACTTGGGCACAACAGAGTTTGCCGCGCATCTTATTGCAATGCAACTGATGGGCCTAAGCTTCACTTTCGCGGACGGGATAGGCATTGCAACCACTGCACTTGTGGGGCAAAACTTAGGTGCGAAACGCCCGGACCTCTCGATTATGTACGGGAAAATAGGGCTTAGGCTTGCGCTGGCTATAGCCGCAATTCTAAGCGTCATCTGCGTGGCAATCAGGTTCCGGTTTCCCATGCTTTTTACAAATTCGCCCGAAATTATTGCAACCGCCGCCGGGCTTATTCTTATTCTCGCGCTTATCATGCCGTTTCAAACCGCGCAAGTTGTAATGGGCGGCAGCCTTCGCGGCGCAGGTGACACACGTTTTGTTGCCATTACAATGTTAATTACCGTCGGGATAATGCGCCCGTTGGGTGGCCTTCTGTTTACTTATACCCTTGGGCTGGGGCTTACCGGCGCGTGGCTTGCCATCATTTTAGACCAGGGCGTACGCCTTACACTGTTGCTCACGCGCTTTATTCGCGGAAAGTGGATTACTTTGAAAATAAAAGGGGATTCATAAAATGGTTGTTTTTAAGAAAACGGTAAATGCCATGGTGTGTTTAGGATATGTACTCCTATTATCAAATATAATTTTATTTATCCTTCACGGTCAGCCTTAATGTCCGCTGAGATTGCTGTTCCTTTTTCATCTTTAACTGCAGCGTGGCTGTTTATGCGAAATTGCGTAGACAACATTTATGGGTAAACCCTAAATAAACGGCTTGAAATCCGCGAAAGTCCGTTTAATCCGTTTAATCCGTGTTAAGTATTTGAAATTTCCACAAATTTGCCGTTCGTATTTACACGACAAACGCATGAGCAAGACCTTGAGGGCTTCGCCCTCAAACTCCCACCCGCTTTTTGAAAAAAGCGGGGCAAAAACTTTAATATTTTAAATAAAAGTTTTGATGAAACTTTTTCAAAAGTTTC
>JGI24703J35330_11748558_pt1 | contig 19938 bp, 20 predicted proteins | sample TergutNt197P1_FD_35330 | JGI IMG/M metagenome (IMG submission 35330) | reverse complement strand
ATTTTCAAAATGTCACCCCCAACAACACATCATCGTCAAGCAACCAAAGTATGGGCAAAGCCCATACTTTTAGTGGCTCTTGTTTTAGCTTTCCACACGAACCCATACCTATTGTAATTTTCATGGCTCTGCCCCCTCCCTGATTTTTTGCAATATTTCTACTGCTGATTTACCAGTCAGTTTTCCATAAGCCTTGCCATCGACCATCATTACAGGCGAAAGGCTACAACAACCGATACAAGCAACATTGTTGTAAGTGAACAGCCCGTCTGGGGTGATTTCGCCTTCGCCAACTGCTAAGTATTCTGAAATAGCACGTTCAATTTCACCAGAACCATTGACGTGGCAAGCAGTCCCCTGGCACAACAAAATCAAATGCTTGCCGACTGGTTTGTCCCTAAACTGGGCATAAAAACTCACCACTCCCATAATTTTTGCTTCAGGAATGCCAGTTTTTTCGGCGATATGAGCCAAAATTTCATTCGGAAGCCAGCCATAAATCTCCTGTGCTCCCTGTAAAATTGCAATAAGCGAACCTTTTTCAGTGCCATATTTTTGCAAGCAAGGTTCAAGTTTAGTATAATCCATTATAGACCTCTTTATAATACTATTTCAACAATTCAGCGAATCGCCTGTTTTTAGAAAGCCCAAATCTAAACAGTGGAACACCAACGCATATAATCACCACAAACTGACCTAATCCGACATATCCAGCGTAAATCAAGAATTGGCGATTAGCCTCTTCAAGAGTAGTGAGTTCGGTAATGCTAAAAATCGTAATCATCGCACCAACTAAAATCGCATTAGTGATTACTGGGAACATTCCTGCAATCCATATATTCTTAACTTTCGCCATAGGGATTACCGCAAAAGCAGTTCCCGCTGTGCCTAAAACGACATCGAACGCACCAAAAGGGCTTCCGAGCAGGTTAGCCACCAACGTTCCGACAATGAGCGGCATTATAAATTTCGGGCTGTAGAAGCATAACAGAACTAAAATTTCCGACACTCGAAATTGTACTGTTCCATATGCGAATGGATTTAGTATAGTCAAAACAACGTATACTGCAGCGACCACCCCACCGATTGCTAAATCTTTAGCTATGTTCCTGTTTTTTGGGGAGGAAATTGAATTTGAATCGTTCATAATAAAATGAATCTCCTTGTTTTTTTGCAGTGGTTAGCAAGAAACACTGTTTATTAGACCTCATCGGAAATTAACGCACGGCGACTTTTTCGGCTAATTTTCCGCCTTACTGCGTTAATTTTTCGTTAAATATCCTCAGATATTCGCCTCAAAATTGCCTTGTATGTCAAAAGCCCATGAGAGCAGGCTTTGCCTGCTTAATAGGGCAAAATTAGCTTTCAAGTCCACTCGCAGTTAGTTTCCGAGGAGGTCTATTAAAATTTTTGGGGGAATACCCCGCCCTTTGAGCGACTCTGTCAAGCAGGCAAAGCCTGCTCTTCAAGAACTTGCTCTGCGGTTAATTATTCCACCGTCAAAACATTTCGTATGTTTCATATAAGAAGTTAATCAAACCTACTCTCCTTAGGCATTAAACGCCCACATTACATTATACTACACTTTTTTTAATAATGCAATAGATTTTAAATATTTTATTGAAAGTTCGGGTGTAATAACCCGACGCTTTGTATCGGTTCTCACGTGCGAAGCGAGAGGGGGCAGGTTTTGCCTAGTGGTGTTACCGAACATTTTTTGTATTATTTTTGCAATCAAGTTCCACAGAATGTTTGATAATCACATGACATACACTCTGGGGGCTTTGAATACTCTTTTTGTTCAGCTGTATATCCATATGGATTTTTCAAAACATCAAGAAGCCTGTTCATAACGCTTAAATCGCCATTTTCGGCAGCAGTCAGAGCTTCTTCAACCCGATGATTTCTTGGAATAACAGCAGGATTATTGGCTCTCATGATTTTGCTGATTTCGTCTTTGGATTGATTTTTCTGTTCAAGCCGAGCCTGCCAACGCTTATTCCAGTAATGGAAATCGTTGCTCGGCAAAGTTTCACCCAAGCTCAAACTACGGAATGTGTTTGTGTAATCTAATTCTTCTTTTTGCATGATTTGCAACAAATCGTTGATTAGTAATTCATCATCTTCTACGTTGCCATTGCTACACAACCCCAATTTCGCTCTCATTCCTGAAAGCCAATAATCATTATACAAATCTTGAAAGCTCATAATCGCTCTATTACCCAATTTAACAGCTTCGTCTGAATCGCTGTGTAGAAACCGCAACAAGGTTTCTGCGAATCGCGATAAATTCCAAGCAGCGATTATGGGTTGGTTTTCGTAAGAATAACGCCCGTGTGTATCAATGGAACTAAACACAGTAGCAGGGTTATACCTGTCCATAAAAGCACACGGTCCGTAATCAATCGTTTCACCGCTAATAGCCATGTTATCGGTGTTCATCACTCCATGAATAAATCCGACCAATTGCCATTTTGCAATTAATTTCGCTTGACGTTTTGCTACTGCTTCTAAGAAGCTCATATATTTATTTTCGGACTCGACAATTTCAGGGAAATGGCGTTCGATTGTGTAATCCGCTAATTTTTGAACATCGTCTTGTGAGCCAAAATGCTTGGCATATTCAAACGTCCCCACTCGAATATGGCTTGACGCAATACGAGTTAAGATTGCTCCCGAGAGAACTTCCTCACGCGCTACAACTTCGCCTGTTGTTACGACTGATAAACTCCTTGTTGTCGGAATACCTAATGCGTGCATAGCCTCACTGATAATATATTCACGTAACATAGGCGCAAGTGCGGCACGTCCGTCGCCTTTTCTGGAATACGGTGTTCTCCCCGCACCTTTTAGTTGAATATCAAAACGCTCTCCCGATTTTGTGAGCTGTTCACCGAGAATAACAGCACGCCCGTCACCAAGCATAGTAAAATGCCCGAATTGATGCCCTGCATAGGCTTGAGAAAACGATTTTGAGGTTTCGGGTATTGCGTTTCCTGCAAAAACTTCCGTGTCTAATGGTATGCCCAAACAATCAGCCAACGAATTGTTGAAAATGATTTGTTTAGGCTCTCGCACCGGGACGGGATTTTGCTTTGTAAAAAATAAGCTCGGTAGCTCTGTATAACTGCTGTTAAGATTCCACATTTTGTGTTTATCTGCCTTTCAAATATATTGCTTAAAATGCCCTGTGGCTCGCCCTTTCGGGCAATCGCCACAGCTGGCAAATTAAATCGATTCTATATATTATCTATATAAAACGCAGAATTATACTTTTTACACTTAAACGACAGACATAATTAATCAGAATAATTCCTTGAATAAATCACATACTAAGTAAAACTCTCAAGGAAAACTGATTTTACAGGAGCTATAATATGTCAAAGAAACAAACCCAAAAATCTCTCTCGCCTGAAGAATTACTAGGCTTGCCAAATTCTCTGCCAGCTGTGGCACATGACACTGTTGAATTGAATAATGCAACAAAAACTAAAGCCAACATCTCATCGCAGAACGCCGACACTGGACTTGCTTCTTACAACGCAGACGATACAAGACCTTATGAGCAGAAAAATTTATCTGCGGGATTTCATAAAAGCGGTATGGGTAGCAAATAGTTATGAATACGTATACTGTACTCCAGTACCAATAAATCCACCTGCATACGCCCTAGATGAAATACCACCTCTCTCACCATGATGATGTTTTGAAAATACCATTCCACCAGATACAGAAGAATTTTCGATTCGCACGGCACCTCCAGTTACTTCTCCTATTAACCCACCTGCTCTTGTTCGAGTGCTACCATCGCTTAGAGCTCTCACTCCATTGTTAGGAGCAGGAGTGCCACTATGAAGTCCGTTGGAATCATTGAAGGTGGTGTAGGGTCTAATTTCAACATGAAGATTCCGTATAGTCATATTGTTTTGAATCGTTCCAAACAAACCAGCAACAGCAACACGGTTATTAGCATTTGTTTCACCAACGTTTAGTCCGCTAATAGTGAATCCATTTCCATCAAGCAAGCCATTGAAATTGTTAATTGGTGTCCACGTTCCCGTCAGCACGATGTCGTTTGTTAATACGAAGTTTTCTCTACGTCCAGACAATCTGCTCAATTCCGTTGGGGTGCTAATGCGTATTACATCAGCGGGCAAATCACCGTTAGCAATACGCTCTTCGATTGTAAGGCGAACATATCCCTCGGTGACTGGGCGTTGATTGTGCGTAAAGAAACGGTTAAAGAATTCATTATCAATGCCGTATGATGCTTCAACAAAAGCTCTTGCTAATTCATAACGACGCAGTTCATAGCCAGGTGGGAGTAGTTCCCACACGCCGATAAATCGCAGGGAATCATCAAGGAGAATTGCGGCATTAGTTGGTGTGACTGATTCTACCCACGCACTGACAGTGTCTGGGCTCCAGTCACCCATAGCCATTGCACCAACAGCGGTTTCGCCACCGTGAATCGCCATATGGCTTGTAGCCTCGAAATCGGAGTGCAAGGCGGCGGCGGTACGTGCGTACTGAAATGCTCTTGAGGCATTTACGCCAACTGCAACAGTAGCACCTTTTACTGGGGCGGTGACATTCGCTCCACCACCAATATTGAAATAGCGTGTAATGCTCTCGGAAGTGCTTGAGCTTGTTTTCGCAATCGCTTGCATGTATTCCGCAAAAACGCCGCTACCAAATCTACTAAGTAGGTGAGTTCCGTACCTTTCAAAAAGAACGGCAGGGTCGCCGTTAGCCAACAGTTCCATGAAATCGGAGCGTAGCATTCCGCCCTCCCAAATTTCGGTTCTGTTTCGTCTTAGAGCTTCAGGCATGACTGTGTTAAATCCGAGCGGACGAGTTATTTCCGTTCTGTGGAATAACGTTTCATACGAACTGGCAAAAGTAGCATTGTTGCTCAACGTGAGTTGGCGAACGCTGTTGATTCTAAAAATACTACCAATTCCGACATTTACGCCACGTCTGCGAGTGCTGCTTTGAGTTACGTTGCTGTAAAGTGATTCAAAGGATTGATGGGTAGAATGCGATGAAGTCGCAGAAAACCCCGGTGAGTGCTGTCTGATGTCGAGTTCCTCAAAAGCCTGCCGTCCAGCAGTGGTGAAAGGGTCAAGCAAATGTCCACGTTCGAATGTGCGTTCTCCTAAAAAGTTGTACACTTGAAGTGTGGCACTAGCCCCTGGGTCATTCGGCGAACTCGCCACCGCTGTGTTTTCCACAGTAGGCGGTAGTGTTGTAAATATCATAATTACTGCCAAAAACAACGATAAAACTCGCTTGCTGGCAATAGTTAGGTATTTACCCCCCGAAGGTGTTTTTTACCAATTTTCTTCATAACAAATCTCCTTTTATTTTTAACTTCTTTTCAGGTTTCATTATACCTGAATTTATGCATTATACCATATCTTGAGATATTTGTCAAGCAAAATAAAGCAAAAAAATGCTTGACATTTGACTTTTGGTGCGGTATAATTAAAGGTAGCAATCTTTTTGGTGGGGGAATCCCTATCATTCTATCGAAAATGTTCGGTAACACCGCAGGGCAAGCCCTGCCCCCTCTTCGCTTCGCACGCGTGAACCGACGCAGAGCGTCGGGGTATTACCCCCGAACTTTTAATAAACACGATTGAAAGGAAACGAACATCTATGGGTCTTATTAGAGCAGCAGTAGGTTCAGTTAAAGGAGCGTTAGCTGACCAATGGAAAGAAGCGGTTCATTGCCCGACTATGAGCAATGACATTATTTTACGTCGCGGTATACGCATGAACCCTGGTAAAGGTTCAAATACAAAAGGCAATCCAGATGTAATCACCAATGGTTCGGTGATTTTAGTCGAAGAAAACACTTGTATGCTAACCGTTGATGGTGGAAAAATCACCAACATTGTCACAGAAGCGGGTGCGTATGAGTTCACAAATTCTTCTGCACCATCAATCTTTGCGGGTCAGATTTCTGAAGCCCTTAAAGATACATTGCAGCGTTTTATGTTTGGAGGGGTAGCCTCCACACAACAGAGAGTGGTGTATATCAACCTAATGCCACTACCCGGAATCCCTTTCGGGACTTCTACACCAATGCCTTATTTTGACCCTGCATACAATACATCAATCGACCTGCGATTTTTTGGTACATTTGAAATCCAAGTTGATGATGCTGAGATGGCGGTGAAATTCTACAACCAAGTCGCCAGTAAAGGTAATTCAGCGGGTGATATGCCAGTAAAAGATATATTCAAGAGCGAACAATACAAGAAAGAATTCAAACAAGCGTTAATGAAATCGTTGAATATGCTTTCTAACAAAGGTGTACGATATAGTCAGATTTCAGCGTATCTCGACGATTTGACTCATGAAGCTCAAGAGGCGACTAAAAATAACTGGTTTGAGCGTGGTTTCAAAATTGTAAATGTCGCTATGGGGGCGGTTACTCTTACTGATGAAAGTAAAGCTCTCCTCGGTGACCGTCTAAAAGCTGATACCATGCTCGGTGGTGATGTTCAGCGTGCAATGATGGCTGGAAGCGTCGCACGTGGAATTGAAGCGGCAGCAGGTAATCAGGGCGGTGCTATGATGGGATTTATGGGTATGGGTATGGCAAATCAGATGGGCGGAAATGTCTTAGGTGGATTCGGTCAAGCCCCTGATACCATGCAAGCTCAACAAATGCAACAAGCAGGAATGCCGAATGCTATGCCTCCTCAACATGGAATGCCACAACCTCCTCAACACGGAATGCACGCACCACCTCCAGTCAATTCCAATATAGGGGCTGGTGGAATTGTGGGCGAATTGTGGGCTTGCACTTGTGGTTCTGAAAATTCCAGTAAATTCTGTCAAGGGTGCGGTTCTCCACGACCAGTACAGGCTATTAGCGAAAACTGGGTATGCTCATGTGGTGAAGAAAATGCAGGCAAATTCTGTCATGATTGCGGAACTCAAAAACCTGAATCGATTTCAAATGATTGGAACTGTTCTTGTGGTGCAACAAATACTGGCAAATTTTGCGCTGAATGCGGCGAAGCTAAACCCGTATAATCAAGGGGCTGTTGGATAATTCAACAGCCCCTTGATTGGCAGATTGGCAATCTTTGAAAATGCCCTAAAACACTTGGAATGTTTTTGATAAAATAGAAATGTACCAAATATAAACGAAAAAGTGTAACACTTTCAAATCAAAACTGAAAAAAAGTGATAGAATGTATGTTATCCGAAAAATCATACAGGAGGTCACAAAAAGGTGTTGGAATTGAAAGAACAATTTCGTTTATCAAACCTCAGCGAATACGATGGCATGAGCCTTCGTGCGATAATGAAGAAGACGGGTCATCATTACCAAACAGTGAAAAAATACGTAGACAAGGAGGACTGGAACGTGGGTTACACACCCCGTAAGAAACGAGCTTCAAAGCTTGAACCGTTGATTCCTGTAATGAAGAAGTCATTTAAGATAGCCATTGGCGTCACACTATCACTAATGGTCATTTCTCTCGGTTTGGTGCTTGTTTCGGAAAGAAATTTCCGAAACAAGCCAATTCACGCGATACTGCATGAAAATCGTGAAGCGTATGAAATTATCTCGCATCTGCTGCATGGCAATTTCTTGGAATGCGGTAGTTGCCTATTTCACGTCTATGCAGCAAGCCCTTCTCAGGACAGCAATTTGATTGGTAATCATACCAATGAAAATTTTTTTTTAGAACCCGGTAGGGAAATTAGTAGGGCTCTTGAGTATAAAGAGAATTTTGCTTATTGGGTGATTCACGATACATTTCGTATGCAGAGGGAAAGATACGTGTTAAACGCTATTCGCGTATTTGAAAAATTTGTGGTGTTTGGCACGGAAAATGGAAGAGAATCGCTCATTTATTCTGTAGAGGGATGTCGTCCAATGTTTGTCAATTCACCGGTCGGTGAAACTTATGAACGCATTTCTGTCAGACGAATAACCGGAAATTGGTATTATGCTACTGTTTTGTATGGTTAATGTGGGTGTGGTTTGACAGGAGGTTGTTTGAAACTCGCCTTTGCATAGTTTTTATAGAGAGGCGCGATATGACAAAAAAAGGAATTTTGAGCCTTTTGGTTGCTGTAATTATTTTGCTTTTGTCGGCGTGTAATACGGCGAATGAGAATTTTCGATTTATTAGAGATGCTTTTAATGCAACAAATGGCGAGCATAATAATGCTTTAAGACATTCGCTCACCACCTATGATGGAATTTCTCATTTTCATTTACGCATCAGTCGAAGAAATTTAAGTGATGATGAATTTTTGCGTCTTGCTATTGAATCATTTTACCCCTTGTTTAGCATTTCTAATTTTTATCTTTCAGCGTATTTGAGCTTTGTAGCCATTCCTCCGCGAATATGACGTTCTTGTTTGTTTGTTTCGAGAACTAATTTTACTTTTTTATGAAGTGCGGGATTGATTTTTTCAAGCCTTGTTGTTACATCCTGATGGACGGTGCTTTTACTAATCCCGAATGCGTTTGCGGCATCTCTTACAGTTGTTTTATTAGCGATTATGTACTGCCCTAAACTTACACAACGTTCTTGGCGTGAGTCTGGTAAAGTAAATTTACCATTAGATTTGTTTGGTTTCCTATTAGTAAACTCCGCAGAGTTCTTTTGAGTATGTATCACATTATTTACCCTCCATGAAAAATCATTGTACATGATTTATATGCAGTAAAGTGTAAAAAAATACATAACCCTCCAAAAATCAAAATTTTTCGTCACGGAAATCAATTTTCAAAAAATCTAAATCCATGATATAATGATAATCATGGAAAAGAATATAAAAATCGTTGAATATTTCAAAGACGTAGAAACCACTATGCCGAAAATGCTCGCCTTGCAGAAACTCGCGACACCCTTTTACCCCGCCTAATGTCCGGCGAACTGTCGGTTGCCGAAGTCACCGCTAAATGATGATTTATCTTTGCGTTGTTGGCGATTTTATCGTCCAACGCTCGCAGAGTGCGCCCGATTTCGATTTGCTCTTCCAAAGGCGGAGCAAGAAACTCCGTATCGTTTAGAACGCCTTGTTGTACACGCTGACGCCCCGAACTTCCGACCATCGATTTTATCGCTTTGTCACGCAAAATCGGGCTCATTGCTAAGTAGTAGATGAAGTCCTTATCGCTTATGCCGTTTTTGTGCAGTTCTACGAGGTTTTTCTTGAATTCCTCATCGTATTTTGGATAGGGTTTACTCATTTTAGGACACTCCTTTTTTCTGTATTGGATTTTCTTTAAGTGTTTGTCCACACCCAGTGTGCATTTCCTCTTGACATCTATGAAATTTTATGATATAATAAGTAAGATAATAGGGGTCAGAGCTGTATGCTCAACTCAGTCAAGACCCATAAATGTTTTGGGGGTAGATATGAAAGAATCTCTTGATAATTTAATACAGGAATACTGGAAAGACTTTGTTGGCAAAGAAAAAGCTGATTACGTCATAAAACCAGCGTTTCCGATAGTTTGGTTTGGCAACATTGAAAAATATTTTTCTTCATCCATCAAGATTGTTACAGCAGGCTTAAATCCGGGCAAGGAGTTTCAGGAGGGGTCTTGCTTTCATTCTTTGGATTACAATGAAATTTACGAAAATTATCAAACAAAGGATTTGGACGAAAAAGGAATAGAACTCTTGAAATCCAATTTGAATGATTATTTCAATGAGTGCCAAGAACGCTACCCTAATAACCATTATTTTAAACCTTTCGATAACATTCTGCGAGAATTTGGTTCTTCATACTTTGAAGGTTTGGACAATGTCGCCATACACATTAGCACGCAATCAGCCATCGCCACTGACCCGTTTTGGAATGGGCTAGTCAAAACCTTGTCGAAAGAAGAATTAAAAACGTTTGTGAACATTGAATTATCACAAAAACTAATTGACCTGTTAAAACCAAATTTAATCATAACTTCTGTGGAGAAGAAAAAAGTCGAGCGTTTTATGCCAGATTTTAAGCATATTAAAACTTTTGCCGTCAGCGATGATTTAAGAAATGGGTATTTTATGCTTTATCGTGATGCAAATAACCGACATTTAATCAATGGACTCTATTCGAATACACCTTTTGGATTCGGAAAAAAAGAATGGGTAAAAGAGACCATTCCTGAAATTGTTAGAATGACAAAAAGAGAAACTGACTAATTATAAAAACAAAAAATAAAGCAATCGTTTATGATTGCTTTATTTTTTGCCCCACGTCAAAACCTGGGGGGCTATTTATTTGAACAACACTCGATATTTTTCGAGCAGAAAAGCAGGGCGATATGACATCTTGGCTTTGCGAAGATTTTCCGCACCCATATCTTCTTCGCGATTAACGTAGGAGTAACCCTTCCCTGCCCCAGCGTAATTTATAAATTCTTTATTAATTGCCGCATAAACACCTTGAGTAGTGGCAAACGCTTTTTCAACGTGTACTATAAAAGTATCTTTATCACGATTATTGATTTCTGAACCAAAACTATACGCTTGAATTTCCATCTCGCCCTCAGCGTTTTCTACTCTGATTATTCCACCGACAAATCCTAATTCAAAAAAAGCATCAAGTCCACGTATTACTGCTCCAGCTTCTCTTAGCTTTTCAGGGTCATCGTACACACTTTTTTCATCACACCATTTATTGTGCATCGCAGCGACTTCTTCGATATTTTCGGGTGTAATCGGCTCAAAACTCCAGCGATTTTCATAAAATCGATTGAGATGATTTCGCTTACCATGGAGTTTACGCCCTTTTAAAGTTGACAAACTTTCGTAATCATAAACATAATCATAATAATCACGATTAGTCGTGATTTCGAGTTGTTCACCATACAATTCTTGTAAAATTTCAGTCGAGGCTTTGTCAGCATTAGTGAAAATCAAAGGGCGTTTTATTTCTGTAGCATAATCTTTTAAAACAGAAATCACTTCTCTTAGATTGCCATCTCCAGCCGGAAACCAGAAACCATCTTTGGTTTTTGAGAGATAAAAATTTTTATACTTAGCGATTTGTATATCAAAAATCGAACTCCACATATACGATGTTCCGAACGAATATTCACACCCACGAAAGTTTGATTTCCCTACTAATTCTTGCACCCACTGTTTGTCTGAAATTTCAATCAGCTTAAATTCTAATGACATATTTATTATATATTTCCTTGCTATTTTGTTAAAATTCCACAATATTTGGCATTTATGTGAGTTCATGTCAAATAACGCTTTAGTGCGTCTTTCCAATGGGGTAAGCGCGAAAAACCATTTTGGTCGAGGGTTATTTTAGACAAGCGAGAATTTTTTGGACGCTTCGCCTTAGTGGGATATTCGCTTGAATCAACGGGGTTTATTTTACAAGAACTTCCGCTAAGTTTCATAATATCGCTCGCAAATTCAGCCCAGGAACAATATCCCTCATTCGTTGCGTGATAGATACCGTATTTTTGGCTCACAATTAAATCACACAAAAATACCGCTAAATCTTCAGTAAAAGTAGGGCTACCGATTTGGTCATCCACGACATTTAATTCATTTTTGAGTTCAGCAAGTTTTAGCATAGTCTTCACAAAATTATTACCATGCTTGCCAAAAACCCACGAAATTCTGACAATATAACACTTGTCACCTACGTGACGTAAAACAGCTTCTTCTCCAAAGAGTTTGCTTTTTCCGTATATCGAACGCGGTGATTTAGGAGAATCTACTTCAAGGAGAGTATCACAATCGTCACCATGAAATACATAATCAGTGCTAATATACAGCATCTCCGACCCAATTTTGTGACAAACTTTCGCTATATTTTCGCTACCGCTGAAATTAACGCACATACATAAATCCGCCTCGTCTTCCGCTTTATCAACTGCGGTATATGCTGCACAATGAATCACGATGTTCGGCTTGAAGAGTTCAATATATTCAAAGACTGCACGTTCATCAGTAATATCGAAATCTTCCTTGTCGACAGCCCTAAATTCGAGTTTTAATTTTGACAAACGGTTTGCAACATCAGTTGCAAGCAGTCCGTTAGCTCCAGTGAGCAAAATTTTCATAAACTAATCACCATGCCTTTTGTATAGTCGATTATTGCCCCACCAACAAAGCCTTGACACCGTGCGACAAATCATTTTTCGGCACAATCTTCTTTCAAAAATGGTGCGTTTGAATCTTTATCGGAAAGCACTGGCTCTTCAGTCAGGCCCCATTCAATTCCTATTTCAGGGTCATCATATCGAATTGAACGGTCATGCTCTCTTGAATAAAAATTATCCGTTTTATACTGAATTTCAGTGTTGCTTTCAAGTGTCACAAATCCATGAGCAAATCCTTTTGGAATTAAAAGTTGTTTTTTATTTTCGGCCGATAATTCGAGCGAAAACCATTTTTTATATGTCGGTGAATCTTGTCGCAAATCTACTGCAACATCCAAAAGCGAACCTTTGGTACAACGCACTAATTTTGTTTGTGCAAACGGTTCAGTTTGAAAATGCAATCCCCTTAAAGTCCCAGCTTTGAGAGATTTTGAATGATTGTCTTGCACGAAAGTAAGATTTGGTAAGTGTTTCGCCGAAAAAGCTTCATAAAACCAACCGCGTTCATCTTCAAAAACAGTGGGGTGAATAATTTTTAAGTCACCAATAAACGTTTTTTCGATTTTCATACGACTATGCCTTTCTGCACCAATGTGCTATGAAGTTTTATTTATAGTCAATTAGTTTAATAATTACTCGAGTATTTGCGGAAAATTAGTCATAAAATCGCCATGAGCGATACTGAACAGACTCTTAGTGAAGCCAATACTAAACTTTCCTCAAAGGCTCCCACCACCAGCGATTTTCAAGATACCATTTAATTGTCATTTTAATACCATCATCAAACTTTGTTTGTGGCAACCATCCGAGTTCGTTACTGATTTTAGTAGGGTCAATCGCATAACGTAAATCATGCCCTTTGCGGTCTTCAACAAAAGTGATTAACTCTTCACCTTTGTTGAGTTCTTTTAGAATCACTTTTACAATATCGATATTAGTCATCTCATTATGACCGCCGACATTATAAACTTCGCCGATTTTTCCGTTATGAATAATCGCATCAATTGCCGAGCAATGGTCTTCAACATAAAGCCAATCACGCACATTTTCGCCCGTACCATAGACTGGGAGTGGCTCATCATTCAGAGCTTTCACAATCATTAAAGGAATAAGTTTTTCTGGAAAATGATACGCTCCATAATTATTAGAACAGCGCGAAATTGTGATTGGTAATTTAAACGTTCTATAATACGCTTGTACCAATAAATCCGCACTTGCTTTGCTTGCCGAATATGGGCTAGAAGTATGAATAGGTGTTTTTTCGGTGAACATCAAGTCGGGCCGGTCGAGAGGCAAATCACCATAAACCTCATCAGTAGAAACCTGATGAAAACGAATACCGTTTTCTTTATTTTTACCAACTTTGGCGTGTTTTAAGCAAGCATCCATAAGAACGCTTGTCCCGATTATATTAGTATTCAAAAAAACTTCAGGGCTTTCAATACTACGGTCAACATGGCTTTCTGCTGCAAAATTTATAACTATGTCTGGTTGCACTTTTGCAAAAAGTTCATTTACTTTCACACGGTCGATAATGTCAATCTGCCAAAAAGAAAAGTTAGGAAAATCCATAACGTTTTTTAGAGTTTCGAGATTACCTGCATACGTCAAACAATCAACACAGGTGATTTCATAATTTGGGTGATTTTTCAGCATATAATGTACAAAGTTTCCTCCGATAAACCCTGCCCCACCAGTCACAATTATTTTCATGTAAAACGCCTTTCCTCTTCTTCGCATAGCGATAAAATATATTGACCATATTCAGTCATCTGGAGTTCTTCACCTAAAACACGTAACTGGTTAGTATCAATAAACCCTCTACGCCATGCGATTTCTTCAATACAAGAGATGTAAAATCCCTGGCGTGATTGTACCGTCTCAACAAATTCTGATGCTTTTAACAAACCACGAGGGTTTCCAGTATCAAGCCACGCCATCCCTCGCCCCATAAGCACGGAATTTAACTGCCCTTTTTTTAAGTATTCGTTATTGACTGCTGTAATTTCAAGTTCACCACGTGTGGAAGGTTTAATATTTTTTGCAATATCTATAACTTGATTATCATAAAAATAAAGCCCAGGAATCGCATAATTCGATTTAGGTTTTGTGGGCTTTTCCTCAAGCGATAAAACCTTACCGTTTTCATCAAACTCCATAACTCCAAAATCTCTAGGGTTTTTCACTGGATACCCAAAAATCGTAGCACCATCTTTGTTTTCAAGTGCCTGAACAAGTGCTTTTGAAAAAGATTGACCGTAAAAAACATTATCCCCTAATACGAGGCATACTCTATCATCACCAATGAATTCTTCCCCGATTAAAAACGCTTGAGCAAGCCCTTTAGGTTCAGCTTGCTCAGCATAGCGAAGATTTATCCCCATTTTATTACCATCACCCAAAAGCTCACGATACATTGGCAAATCATGCGGTGTAGAGATGATAAGTATATCCCGTACCCCTGCAAGCATAGGAATTGATAAAGGATAGTATACCATAGGCTTGTCATAAATAGGAAGAAGTTGTTTAGATATTACTTTTGTAATCGGATAGAGGCGTGTGCCGCTACCTCCAGCGAGAATTATTGCTTTCATAATAACTATAAACTCCTTTCACCAACCAAAACATGAATTAAAGGCATACTTCGTTAATTTTCAATTAAATATCAACGGATATTCGCACGAAAATTGCCGCATCTGACTATAAATCTGACTGCGTGCCTTGCTACGCTGGAATTGTGCGGTGTTGCCTTAATAATTAGCATTCAGTGCTTCGCATAACGCTTCAAGATAACTCTTATCATGCTTTTTATCAGGCTCAAGATAATTCCCTTCAGCCCATTCATTCCAAGCGTTAATAAAAATCAAGCGTTCACTTTCATTGTTTCTTGAAGTTGCGTCTATAAGAGATAACATTAATTTCTTAAATTTTTCAGGTGTTGAACCGTGAAAAATCGTCGCTTTTTCCATAAGACGTGCAGTATTGTCAAAACCAAGCATCGCCCCTTTAAAAACTAAATGCTCTTCCTTTGTTTTGTTCATCGCACGATAGACATAATCTTCGTAATCATGTATCATGCCAGTGAAATTTGGGTTAAGCCCATCAATATTATGGTTTATACTGACGGTAGAAACTTTATGTGGCGGAAATTCAGTCATCGAATCGCACCCTAAATCCTTAAAAGTTGTGTACGTATATCCACCATAAGGTGTAATTGAAACATGAAGATTGTCAATACCGTTTTCTTTAGCAATTTCGCGCCAACGCTTAACGGTTTTTGCGAAATTGGAAAATAAACCAAAGCAATAAATCTGCAAATACGGGGCATCGTTTATCCGAATATATCGCGGGTCTTTTAATATCGGGAGTATGTGTATCAAAAATTGCTCATCAGAAACCTCATCATGAATTTGTGGCATCAAAACCTCATGCTCACGCCCATCCCAACGTCGCGTCCAATTATGATTAGCCCAACATATACAAAAAGGCATATCTAAATCAGGATTTTTTAAAACATTTTCTAATGGTTTTTCGAGTAGTTTTCTACCGTTAAACCAATAATAATAATAACAAAATCCGTGAACACCATACTTCTGCGCTAATTCCATTTGGCGTTTTTGTATATCAGGAGTAAACAACAAGTCATAATACCCGAACTCTTCAGAGGGTACTCTAGGTTGGTTATGACCTTCAAACATCGGAACTGCCCTTTTCGTGTTTGTCCACTCGGTAAAACCTTTTCCCCACCATTCGTCGTTTTCAGGAATAGCATGAAATTGCGGTAGATAAAAAGCAATAGGCCTAATATTGTTATTAAAATGTGAGGGTAAATTTTCCTTGTTTATATCATTGTTTGTCTTCTCAATCACTCGATAATGATATAGTATCTCGTCTATAACACAAACTTCATCTAAATTCAATTTATTGTGTTCTCTGCTGAATTTTGTGCTAACACACAAACTATTTCTAATTAAAGTGGTTGTGCTAATTATCTTATGCTCCTGATAATTGCTTTTATAATATGGTGCAATATGTTCTCCTTTGTAAAGCCTATCTTCATTCGCAGTAAAAAACTCACAATCAATATTTTGACCAATGTTTTTTGCGAAAATATTCAATGCGTTTATGGATAGTGTATCATTTGCATTTAACATAACCACAAAATCATATCTATTATAGTCAGCAAAATGTTGTCGCACAAATTCAAACGCCGTTTGATTGCTTACATTGGCTTGCTCTCGGCAATGTCCTAAAGGGTCGGCAAAGCCGCCCTCACGGACATCTTGTTTGGCTTGCCTACGGCAATGTCCTAAAGGGTCGGCAAAGCCGCCCTCACGGACATCTTGTTTGGCTTGCTTTAGTGCGATGATTTTAGCATCGTTCAAATTAGATTGAAAATCAAACACTTCAGAATCGCTATGAAGAATTAATGCCGAATAATTGGTATACGTTTGTTGCTCAATGCTCGAAAAACACTCCGACAAATGTTCGATTCCGCACGTCGCATTAACACAAACCAAAAATCGTACTGAACTGTTTGTTAGTGGTAATACTTCTTCAGAAAATTTATAAAACTCTTGATATCTATCTTGAAGTTCATACAACAAATCAACAAAATTTAAATTGGCGATTTGTTCATAAACATCGGAAAATAGTTTCATTCGTCCCGTTGTTGACATCACATTTAATCTGTTATTAAGAGCCTCATCTTGTTTAATAATACAATCATCAAAAGACAATTCATACACAGAATAAACATTAACAAATCCCATTTCGGATAATTGTTTTTTGATACAATTATAATACCTATGCTCACCTATTATTACTGTGGCTTCTGGATTGTTTTCAAAAGCTTCTAACGGAAGCGAAATCTTTTTATCATCCAAACTGCATCCACTTAGATTCGGGTCGTTATCGCAAAAGCCTAACATTTCAACCCCTGACATTTCTAATAAACGATAGGTTATCATAGAAGTAGCCGTAAAAGGTATGACGTATGCTTGTTTGATTTTATCATTTTTTATACTGTGCAATTTTTTTCATCCTTTCAAATTTTTGCGGAAAATCTAAGTTAGTTTTCACATAATCATCATAATGTGTTTTAATTTCAGTTTGCATCGTTTTAAGCGTATCGAAATCTCCGTTTGCAATCGCATCTTCAGCGAAAACGCTTGCATGATGGCAATAAAATCCTCGTGCCCAATAAGTATCGTCTTGATAACTATAATCGTTTAATAATTTTTCGACGCCTTTATATGTATCCAAAATATCTCGTTTTACATCAAAGATTTTTGATTTTGAAATCGCAGTTTTCCTTTGCAAATAATGATACAGCGGTTTATCTGTATAGATGCCCTTGCATTGTTTCGATAACACAATATCAGTATAAAGAAAAACATCGCTACCATACCGTAAATCTTTACGGAAACGGAGATTCGGATTATCAAACAAACTTGCTTTAAAGAGTTTATTCCACATATACCCACAAAAACCAGGGTAATAATCCCTTTTAAGAGGGGCTAACACCATATCGCGGGTTGAAAGCGTTCCAAAAAGCGGTTTACGTGTTTCCACTGGAGACGATTCACCAGTGCTTTCATCTAACCAAAAAAAACTGACAACGCTTATATCCGCTTCGTAATTGTTTTTGAGTGAATTATACAAAACATCAAACATATTAAGTTCGAGCCAATCATCAGGGTCAACAAAACCGACATATTCACCTGTAAATTTTTCTAAAGCTAAATTCAACGAACGAACAGGCGTACCCGAACCACCAACCGTATCTTTGAGAATTACTTTAACTCGTTTGAGCTTATCGTTCTCTGCATAAGAAAGGCAGATTTTTGCACTATCGTCGTTTGAACCGTCATCAACTAAGATAATTTCAAGGTTAGAATAAGTTTGGTTCACAATGCTATCGAGGCACTTTTTCAAATATGGTCCTGAATTATATACTGGAACTATTACAGAAATCTTTTTACTCATCAGACCTCATCTTCCGTATCGGACGGGTTTAGAACACGTCCGTATCCCCCTCCTAAATCACTTTTGATTTGAGTTGTAGAAATTTCAACCGTTCGTGGTAAATACACAACCTCGCAGTATTGTTTCAAAAAATCGAACTTACCCTCCCAATCGTCACCCATAACAAAAACATCGACATGATAAAGGTGTATATCATGGATTTTTTGGTTCCACGATTTTTCAGGAATCACTAAGTCTACATAACGAATAGCCTCAAGGTGCGATTTACGTTCTTCGTAACCGAAATAACACTGGGCTTTCTTTTTTGTACGATTGAACTCGTCATCCGACAAACATACAATTAGATAATCACCTAACTCTTTCGCACGTTTGAGTAAATTTATATGCCCATAATGCAACAAGTCAAATGTGCCATATGTGATTACTCGTTTCATGGTTATGAACATTCCTTTCTGCTTCAAATATGGCACAAAAAGCCTTAAGCCCAGTCAAGTAGAGAAACTCTTGCTCTTGGAGAGCTTACAAACTGGCAAAGCCCGACCTATAACTTTTATTGAAAATTCGGGGATAACACCACGTTCTTTGAGGCACTCTCGTGAGAATCGAGAGGGGGTTCTGTCGGCTCTTCGTGAGCTTTACCCTGCGATGTTACCGAACGTAAACGTTCAACTTTTGATTCCTCAATTTTAATTCCCATTATTCCTATGCCTCCAATGCTTTGAAACAAAGGTCTGGTTGCATGATTAGAGGCATTAAAATAATCAGCAATCGCCTTTCTAACTCCTTCATACAAATAATAATCATCTTCTATTAACACACCGTGTTTAGAAATTAAAGGATAAAGAACTTGCATTTGCCTTAACGTTGATTCATAATAATCCGTATCCATACGCAATACCGCAATTTTTCTAGGTATCATTATGAATGAAAGTTCTGATTCTTGCGATAATGTTTCTAAAACATCACCTTTTATAAAACATACGTTATTAAATCGTAAACCCATTTTTTTAAAATTCGACCTAACATCTTCTAATGAATTTTTACAATATTCTGGATTATATAAAAATTCATCAGAATTATCATTTTCTTCAATTAAATCAAATTCTCCTGCTTCGATTCCTGCATTTTCAAAACCTTCAAACGTATCAAAAAGCCATACATTTCGAGTAATAGCACGAAACTTTTCAAAAACCCAAGCCGCAATCATTGCATTCCCGCCACGCCATACACCACACTCTACAAAATCCCCTGGTATATTGTTTTGACATACGTATTTACAAGCCTTCATCGTAGCACATAACTGCTCAAAAGAGGTCATGGATAATTTTTCATTCATTATAGTGTTAATAAATTTTCTTTCCTCGTCGTTTAGACCATCACTGAGATTCAATTGTATTGGTGGAGTGTTATACACTGTTCCAGATTTAGAAGTTTCAAATCCAAGCGATTTCAGTTTGTTGGAAATATCATCGCTAAGTTTTTCATCTAAAATAGTTATTACCACCTTTTGATTTTCAGTTTTTGACTCAAAATCTGGCAAACTAACCGGATGACCTTTTATCTCTTTGATTTCAGCAGCGTTAATGTCCCAAATCGGGCTGTCGAATGGTATGCCAACACGCTCAAAAAATTCGATTATATTTTTCATGTTAGCACCAGCACCGTAGAAAATTGTATTTTTCATATCGTTAAGCTACTCCTCTACTACGCCTAATTTGTTTGACAGGTAGTTTTGCTCTAAATCCACTGATTCGTCAGGCTAAAATGAAAGAAATGAGCTTCAAGCCACCTGCCGACTGGCAAAGCCAGTCGCACTGCGACTCTCGTTTCGCTAATTCCTTCATTTT
>JGI24703J35330_11748559_pt1 | contig 19976 bp, 18 predicted proteins | sample TergutNt197P1_FD_35330 | JGI IMG/M metagenome (IMG submission 35330) | reverse complement strand
ATAAAATCGAACCCGCTAACGCCTCGGCTCTCTCCTCGGGCAAATGGATAATATAAAAGGCGAGCCGCTGTGCAGACTTGCCTCCTATTCCGGGTAATCGCGAAAATTCTTCGATTAGCCGAGTTACATGTTGTCCGTAGATATTCATTAAAACATGCCGGGCAAGTTCATACCGCCCGTTATTTTTGACATTTGAGAATTGATTGACTCGTCCATCTGTCTTATTGCTTCGTTTACCGCGCTCATCACCAAGTCTTGCAGCATCTCGACATCATCGGGGTCTACCACATCAGGCGAAATCACAAGGTCGAGGATTTGCTTTTCTCCGTTGATTGTGATTTTTACCGCGCCGCCCCCTGCTGATACATCAAGCTTTTTCTCTGCCAAAGCCTCTTGTGCATCTGCCATTTGCTTTTGCATCTTTTGTGCTTGTTTCATGAGTTGGTTCATGTTCATTCCGCCCGGCATTCCGCCGCCGAAACCGCCTCCAAATCCTTTTGGCATTTGTAGTCATCTCCATTCTTCGTCGCCCAGCGACATTTCTTGTATGTTTTCCATAGTTGCCCAGTCATCCGTCTCATCCTCTTGCGGAGGCGGCTCGGGTAGAGGTGGCTCTGCCACATTTTCTTTATTGTACGCCTCTCTCACCTCTATGGCAAGGTTTGGCGGGGTGGTTAGGTTAAAAAAGTCGGCGAGTTGTTCACGTATTATTGTTTTTTTCTCTTCTATCAGCTTTTGAGAGGTCTCGTCACCGCAATAAATTTTGAGCATTCCGTTTATATCTTCTACTTCGCAACGCGCACACATGGAGCGTATGGGGACAGGTAGCTTTAGGCAAAATCGTTTCCAGTTGCCCGCGTAGTTAGAACTACCCTGTGGTATTGGGCCGGCTTTCGGAATAGATGTTTTGGTCTGAACCGCTTCACGCGGTATAATCACCGGGTTTGCGGGTGTTTCGACAGACCTTTCGACAGGCATACATATTTTCAATGCGCATACCTCAAATGCTGTGCGCATATGCGGCACAAACTTCATATCTCGTATAGTTTCAGAAAAAGCAGATATATACCGCATTAAATTTTCTCGTGGGATACGCTCCGCCTGCTCCTTTAATTTTGCAAAAACATCAGCAGAAAACTCACCCCCACTGTCTTTGGAGAGTCCCGCCACAAGCACGTCGCGGAAATGGCGCACAAGGTCATTCGCAAACTGTGCCACATCGCGCCCCGAGTCCATTGCAGATGTGATTATGCCGATGATTTCGTCCGTCTCTTGGCGCGCCAGAGCGTCGGTAAATGTAAACAACTGCGCCCTATCCACGGCACCCAGCACTTCACGCACATTCTCCGCTGTAAGCCCGCCACCTTCGCCAAAGTTTATGCACTGGTCGAGCAAGCTAAGAGAGTCGCGCATTGCACCATCGGAGTGATATGCGATATATTCAAGTGCTGCCTCTTCAAATGCAATCCCCTCGCCTTCCAAGTACTCACGCAAAGACGCGACCATATCCACCGCAGATATCCGCCTGAAATCATATCGCTGGCATCTCGACAAAATCGTCGCAGGTATCTTTTGCGGGTCAGTTGTCGCAAGGATAAAAACAACATGTGGCGGCGGCTCCTCCAATGTTTTAAGCAAGGCATTAAACGCCGCACCCGAGAGCATATGCACCTCGTCTACGATATAAACCTTGTATTGCCCCTCGTTTGGCAGATACTTTACCTCATCGCGCAGGTCGCGGATATTTTCTACGCCATTATTAGAAGCCGCGTCTATTTCTGCTACATCGAGGCTACGCTCTGCAAGGATGTTCTTACACATTTCACATTCGTTACATGGCTCGCCATCTTGCTGGAACGGACAATTTATTGCCCTCGCCAATATTTTTGCCGCCGAAGTCTTGCCTGTACCCCTTGTGCCACAAAACAAATATGCATGGCTAATCTGTCCGCTAACGAGCTGATTAACCAAGGCACGCACTATATGAGGTTGCCCGACAATATTTTTAAATATACGCGGTCGTATTTTGCGGTATAATGCAGTATAAGACATAAGCACACTCCGTTCTGGAGGGTATAATAACAAAAATCTTGGAGGTATACCATGCCCTTTCCGCTTACCCATATGTGCGTCGCATGGCACATCATCAAAAGGAACGCAATGCCTGAAAAAGAAGCAGCGCAGTTTATACTTGGCTCCATCTCTCCCGATGCCGTACACTATCGTCCCGCCTTTATGGGTGATGGCAAAAACCAAATAGGCCCTACCAAAAAAACATCTCATCTATGCCCCATAAGCGAAGAGCGATGGGGTCATGTGACAGACAATACAGGCTGGGAAAAGCTAATCCGCGTTTTTTTGGATGAACACCCACATGACCCCTTCGCCGCAGGTTACGCCACACACGCACTCACCGACCTGCACAACAACTGTACACTTTGGTACAAATTTCGTACAAATCACCCTGCCGAAGCCGCAAAAGGCTATGCAAGTGATTATTACAATGATTTGCGCGCAATAGATAGTCGCTTATATTTTGAGCATCCTGCAACCGAAGAAATAATGAGCCTACTCTCCACGGCGAACCCACAAAGAATGTCCGACCTAGTGACAAAAGAAGAGACCCATGCAATACAGCAAAACATCCTGGACGAGCATTTTGCAAATGCTGTATTAAATGAAAATCACAATTATCTATTCACCACCTATAACGACACATTGGAGTTTATCTCCACAGCGGCAGATTTTTGTGCTAAAATATTGGCGCTTTGTTGACGCTTTCCGTCAAAATGTGTATATTTTTCTAATAAAAAATGAGGATGTGTTGATTTTGAAAATAGCAATTTTAGGTTATGGAGTAGTTGGCTCGGGTGTTGCAGAGGTTTTAAAAATAAATGCGGAACAAATCACAAAAAAGACAGGTAAAAAAATCGAGGTAAAGCATATCCTCGACTTACGTGATTTTCCGAGCGACCCCTATGAATCGTTGATGACAAAGGACTTTGGTGTAATAGAAAATGACCCCGAGGTCGGCATTGTGGTAGAGGCTATCGGCGGCGAGACAATAGCATATGACTACGCAAAGCGTGCAATCATGAGCGGCAAAAGCGTATGCACACCAAACAAGGCATTAATCGCAAAGCATGGGGCAGAACTCTTTGCACTGGCTAAGGAAAAGGGCGTAAATCTGCTGTTTGAAGCGAGTGTAGGAGGCGGAATCCCGCTAATCCGCCCATATATCGACGCTGTCCTTACAGACCAAGTGCAAGTCGTAGCGGGTATATTAAACGGAACATCCAATTACATCCTTACACAAATGAGCGAAAACGGTGCAAGTTATGCTGCCGCCCTAAAGGATGCACAGTCCTTGGGCTATGCAGAGCAAGACCCTACCGCAGATGTGGGCAGTTATGACGCTTGTAGAAAACTATGTATTTTGCTCTCCCTTGCATTGGACAAGCAAGTAAACTACGAAAATGTACGCACCGAAGGCATAGAAAATATAAGCACAGAGGACTTTGCATTTGGAAAAGCCCTCGGCTTTACGTTGAAGCAAATAGTAAGCGGAAAAATCTGCGAAAATGGCGTAGAAGCCTTGGCCGCGCCATTTTTTGTACCACTCACCCACCCCCTTGCATCTGTAAACGATGTATACAATGCCGCATGGCTAACAGGCAAAACCACAGGCAATGTTATGTTTTACGGTAGCGGAGCGGGCAAACTACCCACTGCAAGTGCGGTGGTGAGCAATATAATAGACGCGGCAAATGCCACGAGCTATATTCCTCATGCATGGACAACACAGGAGGCAAACATCCTGCCCCCTGACAAATATGTAACAAAAAAACTAATACGCGTAATCTGCAAAAACCCGACTGCAATTAAAAACGCCATCACATTGGCAGAATATCCAAACCAAGCGGCATGGCTCACTCCCCCGGAATCGGAGGAGCAAACCATTAAATCCTTAGAAGAAATTAAGAAAATGGCCGGTGTAGAGCGTGTACTGCGTGTGTTTGAGTAGGTTGCTATACTATTCGTGCCATACCATAAACTGCCATGGTATACCATAAACATCCGTTAGAGATGCAACACATGGGCTGTATCCTGCATTATGCGGCGGATTCAAGTTTGTTGCGCCATCCAGCATTGCGTTGTATGCCGCTTTTACTTCTTCTTCCAAATCAAACTCTAGCACTATCTGGATATGGTCTCCGATTTTTGCACCGTTGGTAGCATCATCACAGACCAAGATTGATTGCTTGCCAATCAGCATCCCTGCGTTCATAATCCAATCTTTTGCAGCGGGATTTTTTGTAAGGTATCCCTCAGGGTCGGATTCACTATATCGGATAAGTGATGTAGTTGCTGCGCCAAAGGCTTTCTTATACAGCTCCATAGCTTTGCTACAGTCGCCATTTTTATAAATCAAAATCGGCTCAAAGCGCGGAGCTGGTTTTGGTTGCGCTCCATCAATGCGACCCTCTACCCCCTCGCCCATGTCAACCCACAGGTTGTAACGCTTTGTTGTGAAACGAAGCACTGCATAATCAGGGTCAGCGGCACCCTGTTCAAAATGCTCCGCAAGCCCCTCATACCATACTTCTTTTTTGAGTTCGTGGTCGGTTACTATTTCAACATCACCTACAAGAGTAATATTGTAGTATGCGCCGCCCTCATAGTCGTCATCAAAAATGCATACCGAAGCGCGGGTACATTCTTTTGCACGCTTGCCTTTGTTTGAACTAATCCCGATACCAAACAAAATTTCCTGAATGCCATTAGCCTTAGAAATGGAAATGCAAGACGTTGAAGGGTAGCCCTCGCCATCCATCAGGGTAAGTACAACTCCCGCACCCATGTTTTCTGCCGCTGTTTTGCTCTTGATAATCTCGCTTGCCTTTGCAATAACCTCTTTGCTCATAATTTCAACAACCTTTCTTTTTTCTTAATATAGCACAGAAAACACGACAACAGTATGTCCTATTTCATGGGAACAGGTAAAATTATTTTCATCTTCGCCTGTTCCCATGTCAACATCATTATCTTTTTTGCTCGGTCTGCCAGCTTTCTTAGGCGGTGGGGCATCGGTATCTGATGTGTAGCCTGTCTTGAAAACGAAAGTAATCTTGTAGGGATTCTTGTTTCCCTGCTCGTCAACCTCGCCGATAATGATTTTTTCAATCAGTTTGTGGTTGTGGTTATATCCTTGCGCTTCATTAAATCAACAAGGATTTTCAACTGCTTTTTGGTACTGGCGGCGGGGGTGTATTTCCACGATTGCGGGGCAATAGGCAAATCCTCATACCGCCACTTGGTAAATTTCTCGTCATAGGCTTGCGGCTCGGCAAGCCCAAGCAAATGCCCGACACACCAAGAAATTACATAACCGTTTCCCTCGTAACTTCCGTCACGGCGGGTCTTTGCACCAAGTGCATCAGCCAGCGATTTTGCGACACTTGGCTTTTCGGCTATCACTAAATTTTTCAAAAAAGTCCTCCTGTTCATGGTATAATATGATATAATGAAGGTTGGCAAATTTGATTTCGGATTGCGTATTTTCAGCACAATTTTAACGAGGTGGATTATTTTGGATAATGACAAAGAGAAGACTAAACTGCAAATACGCAACAGTACCGCCGAATTTCTGATTTTTTCATACCAAACAGGCGGTGACGGCATTGAAGTGCGTGTGCAAGACGGCACTATTTGGCTCTCACAAAAAAATATGGGTATGCTATTCGATACTTCATCAGACAATATCGGACTTCACCTTAAAAACATTTTCAAAGATGAAGAATTAGGCAAAGAAGCAGTTACCGAGGATTTCTCGGTAACTGCCACAGATGGTAAAAATTATCGTGTAAAACATTATAACTTGGACGCAATTATCGCCGTGGGCTATCGGGTCAATTCCAAACGTGCCACGGCGTTTCGCCAATGGGCAACAGGCGTTTTGCGTGATTTCGCCCTGCGTGGTTATCTCATAGACAAGAACCGCATGGAAAACGGTGCGTTCTTGGGTGAAGATTATTTTGAACGCTTGCTTGAAGAAATTAGAGAGATACGGCTATCTGAGCGGCGTTTTTATCAGAAGATTACCGATATTTACGCCACAGCAATGGATTACGATAAAAAATCGCCCATCACAAGAGAGTTTTTCGCCAAAGTGCAAAACAAACTGCACTATGCGGTACATGGACAAACCGCCGCTGAAGTGATTTATGACCGTGCGAACGCTGAGCGTGAACACATGGGATTAAACACTTGGTCGTTATATCCGCATGGTAAAATTCTCAAAGGCGATGTTTCCGTAGCAAAAAACTACTTGACGGAAGCGGAGTTAAAAGACTTGGGGCTATTGGTAAATGCCTATCTTGACTTGGCTGAACGCCGCGCCCGCCAACGTGCTCCCATGACAATGGAAGATTGGGCGAAACACCTTGATTTAATTTTGCAGGCAGATGGCAATGCACTTTTGCAAAATGCAGGGAAAATTTCTGCTGAAATTGCAAAACAACACGCCGAGGGCGAGTATGAAAAATACCGTGTGATTCAAGACAGCTTGTTTATGAGCGACTTTGACAAGGAAGTGCGTGATTTTGAACAAGGGCATATTATTGAGTTAAACGAGGATTAAAACCTCGTTACATACAGGGTTAAACATAGGCTTTTACCCCCTTTCGTTTGAATGGTTTTGGCGTTCGTTGGATAAACAGCAAAACCCCGCACAGCAGAGCAACCGTTAAAAACAGCACACCCAACACATAATTCATAACAGGCGGCAATTCCCCTGTTTGCGGCAAGGTTATAATTCCGTAGTCTGCGTATGGGATGCTTGGGTCACATTGGATTGTAACCGCAACAGAAACATCACTTGTACCCACGGTGAAGAAAATCCTTGACCGCTCCCGCAAAAAACCAAACTGATTGTACCACTGTCAAGTGTCTTGCGAAATAGATTTATTTTGGAGAGTGTTTATTCTATGCTATAATCATCATAAAGCCATTCAATGGAGCGAATACACTTATATTTGCGGAGGTTGGTATTGTATTTGTCCGCAAAATTGAGAGGAGTTTATTATCTATGTCTGAAATGGTTTTGAGTGTAAAAGCGTTACCTGAAACTTTGTTCAAGATGATACCAACAGAGCGGGTAAAACTTAGGCAAACAGGTAATGTTATCAGTTTGACACCCCTTAGTGAAGTTACTAAAGATGAATGTCCTTTGCTTGGGCTTACAGCCGGAAGCAGCCTTACTGTAGATAAATTTTTGGCTATGACAAGAGAGGACAAAATCCTTGAGGGTTTGGAATCATGAAGGATGCATTTATCCTTGATGCTTGTGCATTAATTGCGCTAACAAACCAAGAACAAGGCGCAGATATTGTTGCAGATGTATTGAAGCAGGCTACTCACGGTATTATACGATTATATATGAACAGGGTAAACCTTTACGAAGTATACTACGGATTTTACCGTGAATATGGAAAAGAATATGCCTTGAACGTTGTTGAAAATGTTGAAAATTCCAATATCCTTGTTACAGAGTTTGACCGCGAAATATTTTTAGAAGCGGGGAGATTAAAGGCAACATATAAGTTATCACTAGCGGATTCTATTGCTGTAGCGCAAACCATCATGTTGAGGGGTTCGATTCTAACAGCAGACCACCACGAGTTTGATGCCGTTGAGGGCAAAGAAAATCTTATCTTCAACTTGATAAGATGAAGTTATCAGAAGCGGCAGGATTTCTGGCTTAGCCCTACCGCTTCTGCTGGTTTTTACCCCTTTCTACACGGCTAACCGCTTTGTTTATGCCGTAAATGAGCCGACAGCCATGTATTTTAGTGGGCTTATTGTCACAAGCCCCTTAATAGCATAACAACTGGACGGAGTTATTCCGCAAATAATACTCGCCCGCATTGAGTGAGATAGTGGCTCTGCCGTTTGCATCGGTAGTAATTTCACCCACACGCTGGCTATCAATGGCACGGTAGACGGAAAAAGTAGCACCATGCAAGGGATTACCCGATATTTCGGCTCTTGTAATGGTGTCTACACGGCTCTGCGTAGGTCTGCTCGGCGTTGCGGGTTGTGCGGGTGTTGTTACGGCAGGGCGTTGTGGTGCAGGGGTCGGGGTTGGTGTCGGCGTGGGGTCGGGTGTCGGTTGCGGGATAGCCCTTGCCACAATCGTCATACTGGCAATCGCTCCCGAACGGATGGTGAAATTCACACGCTCCATGTCACGGTTGTAACCCTGCGGCATAATCGTATTTCGCATAAAAAACTGCCCCGGTGGCAGGAGTGCTGATGCCTCACCAAAAGCATTTGTAGCGATTGTTGTGATAACTTCATCCGTCAGAATTTTTCAACCCTTCTTCCGTTAGGAACAATTCGGTGGAGTTGCCATTTATTTCGGCAGAACGAATAAACGGAGTTTTTCCCCCATAATAATTGGATTCACATACGTTTGGAGTTCCACCAGAAAAAGAAGTACTAACATCCCCTAATTTCCGCTGTCCCCAAGCGAAAGCAACGTTGTGTCAACCCATCTACCAGTCACAATAGCCCTTTTGCAAGGGGCTTGAGCGGTTTAGGCCAAAACATCTTTTTTGCCCCTTATTTCATTGTACCGACGACGGTGGTATTCCTTTGATTTTTTTAAACAATCTGCTGAAGTAAAACACATCTGCAAATCCGCAGTGTCCTGCAACTTCTGTTACATTCCATGTCCCTGCACGCAGCATGTCCTCGGCTTGGTTTACGCGGATGGTGTTTAAGTAATCGCGGAAGGTCACATGTGTTTCGCGTTTAAACAGTGTACCGAAGTAAACAGGGTTTAGCGAAACATTTTCTGCGACGATAGAAATCGTAAGCGGCTCGGCGTAGTTTTCTGTGATATAGCGGATGGCCTGTTTTACCCTTGGGTCAAAACGATGTGTGTCTACTTCGTATACCAGCATTTCCATATAACGCTGTATGATTAGCATTAGCCTTGCGCGTGAGCGCATTACATACCCGGGACTTTTTGCCAAAAAATCCTCGCTGAGTTTTCGATAATGTGATATGAGGTCGTTTTGTATTCCGACTTTGGAATGGATGGGTAGCGGCACTGTTATTTCTTCTCCCAAAAAAGAGGACATAATAAAGTTAACCGCAAAGCATTCAAACTTTGTCGGGTCACTGCTGATTGCCGACCGCTCCGAGCCTTTTGGGATGCATATGACATCGCCTTCTTCTACCATATATTTTTGGCGGTTGATTGTGTACACGGCTTGTCCGCCCGTTACATATGTCAGGTCAATAAAGTTTGTACGTTTGTACTCTATCATCCACTCAGGCGTGCTTATTCTGTGTTTAAAATAATCCACGGTTGGGATGCTGTTGTTAAAAATTTCGAGTTCCATAATTCCCCACACCTTTAGTTAATGCATATTATCTTAATTTTATCTATGTTTGGTGCTGTATGTCAAGTATATACTTTAATAAAATATATAAGGCGGTGTTTTATGGACAAAACGAGCTTTGGATATAGAGCGTGGTTCCAACCGACAGGTAGTTTTTCTACATTTTCGGGAGGGAAATACGCTCTTTTTGCTGAAGAGGAATTTCAAAGGGGTCATGTGGAATTATTTGGCGAAGATAAAAAGGGTGTTTCGTTTGAAATAAATAAAAATTTACCTGCTGAGGGTTTTAGCATAACCGGTGATGCCACGACAGCTAAAGTGGAAGGCGGTTGCGAAAGCGGATTGCTCTACGGCGCGTATCGACTGCTTTTTGCACTGCGCCGCGGGGAGCAAACCTTTACCATTAACGACAAACCTGCCGTACCGCTACGTATTTTAAATCACTGGGACAATGGAGACGGCAGTGTGGAGCGCGGATATTCCGGGGATTCACTGTTTTGGCGTAATGGCATGGTCGGCTATGATTTGCCGCGCTTGCGTGACTATGCACGCTTGCTCGCCAGCGTCGGGATTAACCAAATCAGTGTAAATAACGTAAATGTGAGATTGTTAACCGCAAAGTTGCTTACAGATGAGGGGCTAAATGACCTGGAAAAGGTAGCGGAGGTTTTCCGTCCCTTTGGTATAAAATTATTGATTTCTGTGCATTTTGACTCGCCTGTTTGGCTTGGAGGCCTAAAGACATCTGACCCTGCTGACCCAAAGGTCGCCGATTTTTGGAATGAGGCTGCCGCCAGGGTTTACAAGCGGATTCCTGACCTTGGGGGCTTTCTTGTAAAAGCTGACTCAGAGTTCCAAAGCGGGCCCAATGCGTTTGGGCATACACAGGACGTTGGTGCAAACGTCATCGCTCGTGCGCTAAAACCGCATGGCGGCACTCTGCATTGGCGTTGTTTCATATATAACTGCTTGCAGGACTGGCGTGATACAGTCACCGACCGTCCAAAGGCCGCGTATGATACGTTTTTTCCTATCGACGGTAAATTTGATGACAATGTAATTTTGCAAGTAAAGTATGGGCCTTCGGATTTCCAGGTGCGCGAACCAAACTCTCCCCTACTCGGTGCGATGAAAGCTACCAGGGAGTCACTGGAGTTCCAAATCGCACAGGAATACACAGGACAACAAAAAGACATGTATTCATGGGCAGTACAATGGGAAGAAATTTTTGACCAGCCCTTTAACGAGACACGCGCCACACGCGATTTAGTCGGGAAAGAAATCGAAGCCGTCGTCGCTGTTTCCAATACCGGCAATGACGAAAACTGGTGCGGACATCTGATGTCACAGTCAAACTTGTATGCATTTGGGCGTATGGCGTGGAATCCTGCACTCACCGCAAAAGAAGTAACAGAGGAATGGACATCCCTTACCTTCGGAAAATCAGATATTGTGGCAGATGGGGTTGACTCGGCAGTCACAAAAATGTTGCTCGACTCGCGCCATGTGTACGAAAAATATAACGCACCGCTTGGGATATGCTGGATGGTTTATGTCCATCACCACTACGGTCCGAGTCCTGATGGATATGAGTATGCAAAATGGGGGACATACCACAGAGCCGACCACAAGGCGATAGGCGTAGACCGCACTCGCAAAGGTACAGGCTACACAGCCCAGTATCAGCCATATGTACGCGACCTCTACGAAAATCTCGATACATGTCCCGAGGAGATGGTGCTGTACTTCCACCGCTTGCCATATGACTACAAGCTAAGTGACGGACGTACGATGATACAGTATATATATGACACGCATTTTGAGGGCGTGGAAGGTGTGGAGGGCTTTATCCGTACTTGGGAATCATTAAAAAGCAAGCTGCCCGATGAGGCTTATGCTCATGTCCGTAAACGACTGGATATGCAACTCGATAATGCCAAAGAATGGCGAGATGTTATCAACTCCTACTTCTACAGAAAATCAAACATTGGCGATGAGAAAGGTCGGAGGATTTATATATGATAAAACTTCCCCAAATTTTTAGTGACGGGATGGTTTTGAGCAAAACGGCAAAGGTTTGGGGTCAAGCGACCCCAAACCTGCACATATCGGCTAAATTCTTGGACAAAGACTACGAAACGATTTCTGACATCACAGGACGGTTTGAGTTCATATTTACAGCAGAAGAATTTGGCGGACCGCATACTCTTACCATCGAAGATACAATTATAAAAGACGTATTCATAGGGCGCGTATGGCTATGCGGCGGTCAATCCAATATGGAAGGGCCGCTAAGCCGTATGCGCCTTAATTTTGGAGAACATATTATTGATGACCCACGTATCCGCACATTTCAGGTAGAAAAAGGTCATTGTTTTGACGGTCCTCGAAAAGACGTGGTAGGTGAATGGAACACGGCAGAGGGCGAGTTTTTGGACAATATGTATGCGGTGCCATATTTTTTTGCTCGTACATTATTAGAAAAATATGATTGTCCCATCGGCTTGGTATGTACGCCCGCAGGCGGCACACCAATAGAGGGATGGCTCCCTGAAAAAATAGTGCGCGAACATACAAATCTCGCAGAAAAGCTGACGCAAGTAAAGGCGCATGGCTATGTAGAATCGACCACAGCCGAAAGCGAAAAAAAGGTAGCCGCATGGCATAGCAATTTACATGCCGAGGACATCGGATTGCAAAAAGATTGGCATGAAAAAACATATGATGACAGCAAGTGGCAAACACGCGCATTGCTTGACCCTACAGGTACACCGGACTATGGTGTGATTTGGCTGCGAAAGCAGTTTACAGTGGACGAAATCCGCGACGATTTTATTCTCAACTTTGGTAGATTAGAAAATAGTTGCACCGTTTATGTTAACGGTACAGAGGTAGTGAGCATCGGCTACATGTACCCCCCCTGCCGTTGCAAAATCCCCGAAGGTCTGTTAGAAAAAGGCGAAAACACAATAGCCGTCCGTATAGTGGGTGACAGCAATCGCCCATATGTAGTCCCCGGCAAGGAGTATGCAATACTCTCCAAAAGCGGCGGCAATATCGACCTAAACAAAGGTCTGTGGAAATGGTGTGTAGGCGCGGAAGCAGAAAAGTCACCCGAGGGTGTTTCGTTTTACGACCGACCCGTTGGGGTTTACAATTATATGCTTGCCCCCGTTCTCGGGTACTCTGTTGATGGACTGATTTGGTATCAGGGTGAATCAAATACAGGCAATCCGCATTCTTATATGAATTTATTTAAGGCATTTGTCACGCATATCAGGTCGTATTATGAGGACTTGCCGATTATATTTACACAAGTTGCAAATTACATGGATCCGTTTAGTTATCCCTTTGTTGGTGGTTTTGGTGCGCCAGGGGCATACTGGGCGATTTTGCGTGAGCAGCAGCGGCAATGTTTGACACTGCCTAACACAGCCATGGCCGTAACCATAGACTGCGGTGAGTACAATGACCTGCACCCAAAAGATAAAAAGACTGTGGGAGAGCGGCTTGCACTACATGCTCGCAGGATGGTATATGGCGAAAATATTGTCTCCGACGGCCCCACTTTTGAAAAAGTGGAATACATCAAATCGACTAAATCAATAGTAGTGCATTTTAAAAATGCAGAAGGGCTTTGGGCAAAAGGTGGCCATCCCACGATGCTTGTTTTGTTTAAAGACAGCAGTGTCCACAGCGTTTTCTGTGCCATAGATGGCAACAAGCTCATATCCCCTGCGGGTGCATTGGAGCCAAAGGCTGTGCGCTACGGCTGGGCGGATTGTCCTTCTGTTGCTATTTACAATGCATATGGACTGCCCGCATCCCCATTTGAAGAGGTAATAAGACAGGTGGGATACTGACATGATAACTCTGCCATCCTTTTTTAGCACAGGAATGGTTTTGGCAAAACATGCTAAAATATGGGGTGTTACTACACCTGAAAGAAATCTCATCGCCATTTTTAAAAATCAAAAATACGAAATAACCGCAGACCACAAAGGGCGGTTTGAGTTTACTATTGTTTCGCAGGAATACGGCGGTCCGTATACACTTACTATTGCAGACAAAATAATCCGCGATGTATATGTGGGGCGCGTGTGGCTCTGTGGCGGGCAATCCAATATGGAAGAAAAAATTAACCGTGTGAAATTGTCTGTGGTGGACGAGCCTATGATTCGCGTTTTTCAGGTCGAAAAGGGCTTGGATTTTAATGCACCTGCAAAAGATGTAGCGGGTAAGTGGCAGAGCGCGTGCGGCGAGTTTTTTAACAAAATCTATGCTGTACCGTATTTTTTTGCGCAAAAATTGCGGGAGCACTCCGATGTGCCGATTGGCCTAATCTGTAACCCCGCCGGTGGTACACCCATAGAAGGCTGGCTTCCCGAAAAGACATTGCTGGAAAAGTTTCCGCATTATCACAAAGATTTGTTAAAAATACGAGAAACAGATATGCAAAAGGCCGCCGATGACGCAGAAAACAACAAACAAACATGGCTCACAAAATTAAACGAAAAAGACGCAGGGTTGGGCGGGGGCTGGTTTAGTATAAACCTCGACGACAGCGATTGGCAGACCCGCGCTCTTTTTGACCATTCTGATTTTCCCGAGTGCGGTAGTGTGTGGTTTCGCAAGGATTTTTATCTAAAGGGCAAGACCGCCGCTACGGTGCTAAACTTTGGGCGGCTTGAGGACAGCGTAACCGTGTATGTAAACGGCGTAGAAGTCACTCATGTGGATGGCATGTATCCGTCATGCACATGTATTTTGCCGCAAGGGCTGTTAATGGAAGGCAAAAACACAATTACCATCCGTGTGGTAGGCGAAAAAAAACGACCAACCATAGTCCCGGGTAAAGAATATTGTTTGCAAGGCTCGGATTGGAAGATTGACTTAAACACAAGCTGGAAGTATCGCTCCGGTGCAAAAATGCCGCTTGCCCCGAATGAGAGCGGGTGGTTTTACGGCAATCCTTGCGGTGTATACAACTACATGCTTGCCCCACTTTTTGGGCTTAGTATCGAGGGGCTAATCTGGTATCAGGGTGAATCCAACACAAAAAAGCCATCAGAGTATGAGCCGATGTTTACGGAGTTTGTAAAAATAATACGAAAAAAATTTGGCAAAAATTTGCCTGTTATATTCACACAGCTTGCAAATTACGGCGACCCAAACAGTGGCTTAACTTTAGAGAATGTCCCGGGCAAGAATTGGGCAGAACTACGTGAACAACAACGACAATGCCTAAAAATCCCAAACACTGCCATGGCTGTCACCATCGACTGTGGCGAGTACAATGACCTGCACCCCTACGACAAAAAAACTGTGGGGGAGCGTCTGGCACTGCACGCGCTAAAAATTGATGACGAAAGCATAGCAGCAGACAGCCCGATGCCAACCCATGCGGAATATAAAAATGACATAATCACGGTCTACTTTAAAAATGCAAATAGCCTATGGTGTAAAAACTACCACCCACAGGTAGATGTAATCACAGAAAACGGGCATTTGCACCGTTTATATGCCACTATCAAAAATGATACCCTCGAAATATTATTTAGAGGCAAACCCATAAAAATAAGGTACGGCTGGGCAGATTGCCCGACCGTACCTTTGTATAATGCTTATAGCTTACCTGCATCGCCGTTCGAGATTCTTTTAACTACCTAAATCTCTGGTCGAGCATTTCTTGTCGCGGGCCGCGGTGATATTCTACCGCTTGCATTACGTCCATTTCATTGTTCCAAAAATGTGATGCAAAGTCACCCAGCACCCAGTAGTATCCGTCAATGTCGCGACCTATATCGGCGGCAGAGGTGATACCCGCGTATACAACACGCTGTACATCTTCTTCTGTGAGGAAATGGTCGCGTAGCCAGTCAATACCACCTGCTTCAAAAAGAAGCTCGGGTTCGTCACATGGCCATGAGTATAATTCTTCGAGTAGAATCAAAATATCTGCGACATCCCATGATGTGCCGACTACTACACATACACCTTGGAGTGTGCCTCTGCTCCATGTGTTGCCTGTTCTGTTGTTTGGCCCTGTCGGGAACGGAACAAAACCAAAGTTGAACGCAGGTGGCGAGTTTTGGAATGCCCATACAATGGAGGGGAACATTGCCGCAACGCCGTCCTCAAAGCCCGAGTAGAAATTTCTGTTCCAGTTGCCTGTATCCATAATGCCGCCGGCCTCTGCGTACCACAGACGCTCACCAAAGATTTGTTGTGCAAATTCTAATGCAACTATGGTGTTTGGATGGCTAAAGCCGTAGTTTAAATTGTAGTCCACCATCGTGCCATCGTTTGCGGCGATTAGATGTTGGACGATTTCGCCCGGTTGTCCCGCTATTCCAAACTGGTCTATTACTCCGTCACCTGTTGTGTCGCGGGTTGCACGGCGCATAATATCGAGCATTGCTTCCCATGTCCATTCCCCTGCTTCAAATAAATCTATAGGATTTGGCAATCCCTCTGCATTAATAAGGTCGAGGTTTATGCCAAGCCCAAAGGATTCTGCCATAACACCATGTTGATAAATCGCCCATACTCCTGCGTCATTTTGTGTTCTGGGGCCGCCAAATACTTGCGCACCAAGGATGTCGGAGTTTGGCAAATTAGCATTATCCCATGGTTGTATTATGCTTCCCATGGCCTCGAGTTGCATCCAGCCTTCGAGAATCACAACGTCTGCCGCAGGTACGCCGGCGATTACAGTCGAAAATAGCGTAGGCAGATAATCATCAAAACCTACAACCCATGGCTCAAACCTTACATTAAACACTTCTTCTACTCGGCGTGCGTTATCCCACATCATACGTGCTACGGGATAGTTTGTTGATGTTGCACGGTCGGGTTCTTCGCCCCATGCGATTGCGCCGATGGGGGTGTCCCACCACGCGCCGATGACAAGTGTTTTCTCGCCAAAGTCACGAGCCTCATGCAGTCTGCCGCCACCGAGTTCTATAGGCAATCCCCAACGGTTGACGGCGGGGCTTTCTTCTGTTGTGGTAGGCGGAGCGGTGGCTTCTGCCTGTTGGTCGCCTCCGGGTGCATCGGCTTCATTACCGCCACACGCGGCAAATGCAAGCAAAAACACAAGAGGTAAAACTAAAAATAATTTCTTCATTTTTTAATTCCTCCCATATATTTTTTATCCTACTATTCCACTACGTTCTAAGCCTTCGACAAAGTAACGTTGCAGGAAGAGGTAGATTGACAAAATAGGAATAATCGCAAGCAAAACGCCTGCAAAAACCACCATTTGGATTAAAAGGGGACTAAACACAAATTCCCCGGCAGAAAAGTTATTACCCAGCCCCATTAATCTATTGGACAAAAGCCTATTGTTTGGCATGAGCAATGATGTATAAAAGGTGTCGTTATAATGCCAAACAAATGCAAAGAGCAAAACGGTAACGATGGCGGGTACGGCATTAGGTATCATCACCTTTACATAGGTATAAAAAGCACCCGCACCATCTATGAAGGCGGCTTCTTCGATTTCTTTGGGAAGTCCGCGGAAAAATTGTCTGAAAATATAAATATAAAGTCCACTGCGCAGTCCCACACCGGTAGCAGTCAATAGCCCCAAAGCCCACCATGTATCCAGCAGGTTAATAGTAGTCCCCAAGAAGAACTGAAAATTCAGAAACAACGGCACCATGTAGCTATGCACAGGTACGACGATGGTGACAATCACGATGGCAAAAATCGCATTGCTTCCGGGGAACTTAAACCTTGCAAAGCCATAGCCCACCATAGAGCAAATAACAACATGCAAAAGCGAGAATGCACCCGCAAAGAGCAATGTCTCCGCCAGCGACCGCCAATATGTCATGTAGATGATTGCATAGTTAATATTAGCCAATGTAAAATTCTGCGGAATAAGAAAAATCAATGGATTAATAACATCCTCAGGTGTCATCACCGCTCGTGAAACAATACCAAAAATCGGGCTAAGTATGATATAGCAAACGCCGACAATAATAATCGCCATACAAATCCCCAAAATAAAATCTTTTGTTTTGCCCACCCATTTTTGTACCGTGTTATTAAAAGATGGCGAGCTAATCAAAGTCCTAATCATCACGCGCCCCCCTCTTAATTATAATAGAATACGTATTTGGAAATGACCCATCCCACAACAAGCAAAACAACACATGCCGCCAAAGAACTCAAGAGAGCCATCGCTGACCCCTGCCCAAAGGCAATACCATGTACGCCATCACCCATATAGACGGTAGTAAACGCCATATCTCGTGAAGTTGCCACTACTTCACTTTGTGCAAAGGTATCCACGATGGTATACACGACATTTGTAAGAATAAGTGGACTCACCATAGGTATGGTAATCTTCCAAAAACCCTCGTATCCTGTCGCACCTTCGATTTGCGCTACTTCGTACATAGAAGGCGGAATCGCCTGCAACGCCGCAAGGAAAATCAAAATCTGTACACCACTCGCACGGATTACATCATGCAATCGAGCAATCATTTCAATGATATACTCGATGATTAACATGGGCATACCAAACTGAGACAGCATCATAGCTATGGATTGTGCATCAAATCCCTGCTGCGCACGCATTACCTCATCTGGTACACTACTCACGCCGCCCATCATCATCCCCATAATCAACTGCAAACTACCCTCGATAGCAGAGGTAGCCATCACTACAGGCAAAAAGAAAATCGCCCGCACAAGCCCGCGCCCCAAAAAAGCGCGGTTTAGCAAAATCGCCATAAATAAGCTAAAGAAAATAATGAGAGGTACATTGATGAGCATTTGGAATACCGACTCCGCAAGTTGTCGGATATATGTGCCATGTTCAAATAAAATAAAATTGAAATGCGACAGTCCTACCCACTCGAGGCTGTATCCGCCATATGTTTGGTCAATGTGCAAGTTGTTAAAACTAAAAATCGCTGATTGGAACAAATTTAGAAAGAAGAAGATTAAAACACCAATAATCCATGGCGAAATAAATAATATCCCCAAAACCATCTCGCGGCGGCGTAATGTCATTTTCATACTATCTCGCCTCCCTTCCGCCTTGTTGCCCTACAACAAACCACTCGGGCGGGATTTGGTTTACCCATTCGGCAGAGTTATTTACTGCAATATAAGTCCCATTAGAAAATACCGTCAGTGTGACTTGTGGCGCAATTATTTCAAAGTCCACAATCCGCTCGGCACGCAAATCCGCAAAAACTTCATTAAAGACAGTGTAATGTTTAATCGCCGTTTCCATCCAGTTTTCGTATTGCGTGGAGTAGAGACGCTCATGAGGCGAAAATTGCGCAGTACGTGTAGGCGCGGTCGTAAAGGTATATCTCGGCGATGCACCCGTTGTCATACTGTTGAGCAACACTCGTGTGAGACAAAAGTTTTCCATTAGGTTTGCGGGTCGCCCTGCAAATTCCATAAATCCATGTACAACCATCGGGAAAAACGGCACTTCGTAGTCGATTATATAAAACAAATCCGTCATAACAGGTGCATCCACCACATGGGTTGCAAAACGCAGAGCATAGTCATTGCCTCCCGATATTAGTAGGTTTGGGACTTCGCGCTCTATGCGGCCGAGTTGTTCTTCTGCTATGAGCCGCGCACTCTCGCGGTCTACAGCATCGCGTCTGAAAAGGCTCTCTGTCACGATGTCACCGAGGTCGGTGAGTGCCAAACTGTCCATATCCGTCCTGCTCTCAAATGCAGGAAGAAAACGGTCTACATGGAATGGCAAAACCCCGGGATGTACAAGGTTATACCAGTCATTGCGATGAACGCTAAACTGTATTGTAATCGAGTCGCGCCATGTGTCACGGTTTCTAAAACCTACATAACCCGCCAAAGTCTTTGCGGACTCAAATGTCCGATTGAAATTGCGCGAAAACCAGTTTACATGTTGAAAGCCTACAGCGGGGAAAAGGCCGCCTCCGTCTGCTTGTAGCCGTTCGTTTAGGTCAAGCATTTCTTGGCGTGAGCCTACATCGTTTATACGGCGTACGTTTTTAGCTACGTCATGATTTATGCCACGGTTAAACCAACCATGCAATTGCATTTGAACCGGTTCCACACCGCCTTGGTTTAGCATTTGTACAAAACCTGCGGCTTCGTCGAGAGTGGTCATTACTTCTGTTGTCATAAAGGGAGTCCCCATAAAATGACGCTGTATATCCACCGCACCCACTACATCCATAAAAAACGAACGGTCTCCGGAGCCGTCAAGTGGTGTAAGCACACCTGTTTCTACCAGAAAACCCTGATAGGCTTGTGCCATCTCCCCTACTCCACCATTTTCGAGGAAATGATAAATAATAGTAATGTCACCACGATAAATATCCTGTTGTACCACTGTCATATCCGCACCGCCACCCGGCATAGGAAGGTCGGTGCTTGCACGCAGGTTAAAGCTAAACCACGCGCTGTTATAGCTATTTGTACGACCTGATACCTCTGCATTGATTACTGCCAAGGCCGAGCCGCTGTATACATGTGCCAAGATTGCCGCGTCGTTATTTTGTATGCCGAGTACGGGTAAACGCACGGGCTGTACCACCTGTG
>JGI24703J35330_11748560_pt1 | contig 19996 bp, 1 predicted proteins | sample TergutNt197P1_FD_35330 | JGI IMG/M metagenome (IMG submission 35330) | reverse complement strand
AACGTCCGCTGATGTGCAGTCGCCGTCACATCTTCGCCCCACTGCATCGTGATTTCATCATCATTAACCGACGCTGTAAAGTTCATCGGACGAACTTGGTGTGATAATGCCACATTCCCCAAACTATGTGGAGTAGTTCCACCTTTATTTAACGTAATTGCAAGATTTGCCGAATAGTTACCAATATCATCAATTGTTGGAGCGGTTGTGGTTTCGAGAGTAACTGTCACAGACCCCCCTGGTGCAATCGGAGTAGTTGGTAGAGTGCTTTCGACGATTCTAAACCTATTTGCGTTAGTTCCAGTTATCGAAAGGGTCAGTAACGCATGGTCAATTGCACCAGCACCATTGTTCGTAATTGTCACTGTACGTTGACGTGCTGTCAAAGTCGGGTCTTCGCCAACATATAAATCAAATGCGAGTGAAGCTGGCGAAATGCTTACATTTGCTTCTTGAATTACAAGAGTAATCGGTAAAACCATAGCCGAGCCATGCCGCCCATTCGCATATGACAGGCGGATTTCATTATTATACGTACCAGGTGTACGAACCACACGTCCATTTGAAGTCGTTGGAGTAATCGCTCTAAGCACAAAAGTGTGCGTTGCTTCTGGGGCAAGAATTATTGTATTGTCCCAGCCACCAACAATCTCAAATACTACATCAGTCGTGCCAGTACTTACAAAAATATAAGGTGAAGTATCCACATCTGACAAATCAATTGACATACGGGTAGAAGTATTAGTCAAAGTAAGCGTACGCTCGTGTGCTGACGCTAATTCTCCCCATTCGAGGGTGACTGTTCCACAGTTGTCATCACAAGCACCAGCACCACTTGCAGGGCGATTACAACCGATTACAGCAGTAAACGTCACCGCATCAATAATCAGAGTTAGCCCTATGGTTTCAGTAATAACCGAATTTCCTACAGTATGCGTAAGTGTAAGAGTTGCCGTATACGTCCCAGGTGCAAGATGGTTGATTGCCGCTTGAGTAGGTCTTACTCTAAAGGTATGAGTAGCGTTACCAGTAGCATTTGCGGCCAGATTCCCGGTATTCGGCAAATCATAGATTTCAAACAGAGCAGGTACGTTTGCACTTGGCGTAAAAGTACTCATATTCGTAATCGTACGAGTAAGGCTTGCAAAGTTAATAGGTTCACGAGTGGAAGTATTTGTCAAAACCACATTAGTGAAATTACTATTCGGTGCATTAGGGTTAATGACTGTTTCATTTGCATAATATCTGAAGTTCATAGTGGTTTGGCTAAGGTTGAACACAACATCAGATACATGAAGTTGCAAAACATCAGAAGTGCGACTACGTCCATTACGAGTTCCAGTGCCATGAACCAGTCTGTGTTGAATAGCTACAGCCATATTTCGGTCACAGTCACAACCTACTCCTGAATTATTGCAGTCATCGTCATCGCAGATTATTCCAGCAGCAACTTCTGTCGCACGAATACGGATTGTCATGCTTTCGCCAGCGTTTAGCCAGCCAGTTCTACCTAACCATTCTCTTTCAAGGGCTGTATCCGCTACAATCACACGATATTCAAAGTTAGAAACACCAGTTCCGCTAAGTGTGATTACGAGGTCACCTAAAGTCAGCGACGATGTTGCGGCAAAGCTACCGCTAACGGTGCTACCGATGAAAATCGGTCCGTTTCCGTTATTAGTAATAGTCAATTCACGCAGGTTACGAGAGTTGTCTGAGTTTTCGCCAGCGTACAAGCGAATAGTATCCCACGGATTAGTAGCAACAGTTGGTGGTTCTACATGAGTCAGCGTAAACTCTGGTTGCGTAATTTCGAGGACAAGCTCACGATTATTAGCGTTACGAGCTACTTCATTTTGGAACATATGCCAAATCCGCATAGTGTTATCACGTGTAAACACTGTGTTATCAGCATTAGCAGTGCTACGACCAGCCTCAACAAAAGCATTACGAGATAATGCTTCTTCAGTCGGTCTAACTGTGAAAGTCACATCATCACCAGCTAAGACTAAACTACAAGTCAAGCCCGAGATTTCAAACTCTGGAACTGTAATTGCAGAAGCACCAGAACCTCTAACAAACAGGTCTGTTAGCTCGACGTTTAGTCTAAGTATATTAGCGTCTTGACGAATAGGGTCATCAAGGCAATCACTACAAGCACAAATTTCTGGAATACCAGTGCCAGTAAGCCTCATAGGAACGCTACTAGTGTTGCCAATCGTGATTTCACGATTGCGAACTGGATTATTGCGTGCTTCTTCCAAAGCATACTGGAATCTGTACGGTGATGCAGTCGGGGTAATAGTTGTGGTAAACGTTGGAACGACTACAGTAAGTCTAAGTGGAATAGGTGTACCTACAGTGCCGTCAAAAGTTTGTCTTGTACCATAATCATGAGTAAGCATCAGCGTATCTGGTGCATTGGTGATGAGGTTATTACTCATACCCGCACGAGGCCTGATAACAAACTCGACGTACTCACCAGCGGCGAGAACTTTCGATAAATCTTTACCAACAGTCTCAAATCGATTAGCAGTAAACACCGCAGTCAATTGCTCGAGCGTTAGAGGGATTGTAGCGTTATTAGTCAAGCGAATGTTACGTGCAAATTTCGGTAATTCATGCGATTCTGTTACAGCCATAAGGAAGTCACCGCACTCACACGTTGCAGTGCAGTCGGTATCGTTATCATCACAAAGCCATTCGAGAGTAAAAGTACGAGGTAGCACTGTCAAATTAAATGTCATTCTTGTCTGGTTAGAACCAGTTTCGAGTTCGAGTGCATTGTAGCGTACAACCAATGTAGTCGCATACGAACCTACAGTATTCATAGTCGCTTCAGTAGGGCGTACAGTTACAGTTATACTCTCGTTCGGAGCGAGCCAGTCACCCGAAGGTCTGCTTTCGCTAAGCTCAAACGCACCTACTGGAGAAATCGTCACAGTCAAGTCACGTAATAACAATGGAGCTGTTCCGTTATTAGAAATAGTAAGCGTCCACTCTGAATCGATGTTAGATTCGCCGACATACCTCGACAAAGTCGCCGCAAGTGGGTTAGCAACGATTGTTCCGTCCGAAGGTCCTGTTACCGTTCCAATATCCGTGCCAGCAGACGGTGCTTGCCCGTCTACAACAACAGTCACAGCTTCAGATGACGCAAAACCACTGTCAGCAATAAAGTTCAAAACATCATTATACGTTCGCGGTGCATTCGCAGGGGCTTCACCAGCACCCCATAAACCGTCACGCGGTCTAACATAGACATAAACGTGTCCGCCCGCAGGAATAGTCGTGTCGGCAGGAATATTTGTAACAATCTCAAAGTCAGACAACGCTCCTCTTGCGAGTTCCACACGTGGATTAGTAATTGGTCTGACACCGTTGTTAGTGAGCCTTACACGAATAGGCGTTTCATCATCAGTGCTTGCGTTATTCACAACAATTGTTCCAAAATCAACTGTACCAGTAACGAAAGTACCGCTATTACTAACAGGCTCATGCTCGATTAAATAGTCAAATTCCGGATAAGTCACCGTTAATGAAACTGGGATTGTAAGAACAAATTGACCCAACCCTTCACCAGCCGCTGAACGCCCAGTAACCATCAAAACATCTCTATACGTTCCTACTGGTAGTCCTTCACGCGGTCTGACTGTGATGTCGGTAAAAGTCCGTCTAAATCCACTGAACATTTCATCATACGTCACTTCTGTTATATAGAAGTCAGACAAACCTAATCTCCATGGCTCGGCTGACATGAACGCACCGTCCACACCGTCATTATAACCGAACTGACCTTCGGCGAAATTAAAGAATCCGCCGCCTTGCATTTCGGCTACTATATCACCGAGTGTAAAGCTCTCGTGGTTACGCACTCTGAAAGTGATTGAATTATCAGGGTTCAATGTCGCTACCGAGTAGCCGTATTCCAAATCAAAGTGGTGTGATTCAGGGTACACACTTACATTAAACGCCGAAACCGCAAAGGTCAGTTCCGCTTCAAGTAAGATATGACCATGCTCGTCTCTGATTACGAGTACATCATTAAAACTATCAGTAGGCAAGTTCAAGCGAGGGCGAACATAAATACTAAGTTGCCCATCTTGTGCTATTGGTGAATAATTGGTGCGAATCTGATTTGTAGTAGCGTGAGGATTTGGTGCTGGGATTTCTGTAAGCCCTTGTGTGATTATAAATCCACTACTTGCATCTACACCGCTACTACGGAAAGTCGCAGTAAGCCCAGTCAGATGTCCTGTTCCAGTATTCGTAATTACAAATCTTTGAGGAGTAACCGCTGCCATACCATAGTTCATTCTCGCAGTTCCCCAATTATATTCAGGTGAGGTTAATGTCGAAGTTTCGCTATCGTAATGATTGATTATAGCCGAATGTTCTGGTGCAATTACATCAAACCGTACAATCGCACTCTGGAAGAAATTGTCCGCCATTCCACTATAAATCGTAAGCGTTTCTTCGTGACGACCAAGTGGCAAATTCGCACGCGGGCGTACTGTAATGATTATATTTTGAGTGTCCGTAAGAGTTGTAGGCAAAACACTCACAATATCAAAACCATTGCCAGAAAGTGACGCTGAAATATCATCAATCGACACAGATTGGCTTGTTGAAAGCGTAAACTGCATTTCACCAGGGCGAGCATCATCTGGATAACCGACTACTCTTGATTCAAAAATCAAGATTGGTGGGGTGATTTGGCTTTCAAACGCCGAAACCGCAAAAGTTAATGGAATCCTAAGTTCAAACCCATAATCACCTCTCAGAACTAATGCGTTTTGATGGATTCCCGCTGGCAACCCTTGAATCGGCGTAATTCTGAGCGCTAATTCTTGACTTGGTGTAAGCGTACCCGGAACTTGACCCAATCCACCACCTAAGCTAAAGTTTACGACCGCAGGGTTCTCCCAGCTTGCGACTATGCCAGTAATGTTGTACGGCAAAGCACTACGCTCAACCAAAACCAACCCCTCATTAGCCCCACTCGATGGTAAGTTTGAGGTTATTCCAGAAGCCACATATCCTACAGAGGCAGTAAAATTCACTGCAGGGGGTTCAGCGGTAGCAACTGGAGGAATTACAGTAATACTAAGCGGAATACGAATGTTAGAAGTCGCCGCACCAGTTCCATCGCCGATAACTAAGTTTTCGCCACCTATGACTAAATTAGCTGTGTGTGTGCCGAGTGGCAAACCAACGTTAGGGCGTACGATTACGTATCCAAAACCACCTACTGGTATTTCGGTAATAGTTCTACCAGCCCCATCAACCAAACGGTTTATGATTGTGAAATCGCTTGAATCAAGCGTGATTGTAGGTTCGCCGTTCACAAGTTCTGGTAAAAGAATCGGCTGTGTACTTTGGTTAGTAATACGGAATCTACGTTCGTGGAGCATTTCGGCAGTATATCCACCTGTAATGTTACCCCAGTTATAAATACCCGGTTCTACCATCGCACGTGATGGAGATACAACGAAGCTAAGCGGTATTCTGCGAATAGCTTCGCCCGCTCTATTATAATTATCTTCCGTGATTATTAGATATGCTGTATACGTCCCCGGTACTAACCCCACTCGTGGGCGGACTTGCCACGTTGTCGTTCCACCGTTAAGGACGTTGCGTGGGTCTGCATTTCCAACAAATTCAAAATTCGCACTGGTAAGCTCGGCACGTGCGTTTGAAAGAATACCATACCCTATGTTTTCAAGGGTGAACGTAATTGTCGGGCGAATCGAATAATTCGCATCGGTACTATCCCAACGTGCTATTGGAGGAACTTCTGTGAACCCATCAGCATCTGGCCAAGTAACCTCACCAGTCGGAGGGAGTACAGTGAAGCTAACCCTCGCCGTTTCGTGGAGAGCGTTTGGTAAAACAGTTACGTTTTGCAAAGCATCAGAACGTACGTTCAAATTAGCAATGTATTGTCGCTCTAAGATTCCGTTAGGGGCTAAGCCATCAAGCGGTCTAAACCATACTCTGACTGTATCGCCAATCGCAAACTCGTCACCAGCGTTGCCGAACCTAGTCATTTCACTTTCGCCGTCAACAGTCAAGAACTCTGGCGGAACTGTATTAACAGTCGTGTCAGTAAAGCCGACTACTACAAAGTCGTTCGGTTCAGTGAATGCAAATCTCATATTAGTGAGAGAAATGTCACCCGTATTAGTAACATCAAAGAATTGTGGTGTCACTCGTGGATAACCATAACCACGTGCCGGGAAAGTAATTCCAGATACTCTGTCTGGAGTAATCGAAACGTGAACACCCGGTACACTTACCGTAAAGCTAAGCGGAACCCGAAGCACTCGTTGACCATCAATGCTTCCTAAAGTCACCAGCAAATAGTCAGTGTGCGTGCCGACTGCTAACGCCGTTCTTGGTGTAACCGGGATATTTGCTGACATTGAATTAGTCGCTACATCTGTGCCGATAATTGCATTTACCGCAGTTGTGTTTAGCACGAATGGCGAATCTGAACCCAACTCCAGTGCGATGTTGTAGACGTGTGCGTTCCACCTAGTACTAATGTTATTGATTTGTGTATAAAGTGTAGTCAAGTTAGCAGAAGAGTATCCCGCTGGAAGCGTAGGGAACACAAGCTCAGATGGTAGCATTTCTGCTTCATGTGGGTCAACCGTAAATCGTAGAACTACACGCCCATCAAAACTGTCACTAAAGTCTGAGTGGTCAAACTCGATATAAATCACAGCCTCATAGTCCCCCGGAGGTAACCCTGGGCGTGGAACGAACACAAAGTCACTCACATGGTCTGGTTCGCCGACATAACGTGATATCCAACGCGCAGGAGGGTCTTGTGGGTTATCTTGCCATCTATAAGGCGGTTGAGATACAACCATAAACGGGAATCCGTGCGTGCCAAGTACAAACTCTGGCGGTGCATTTAAGATTCCGCCATTCTCATAACCGACACCAGTAATCGTTCCGACAAAATCAGTTCTACCGTACACTTGCATGAGGTTACGGAGAGTTACAGAACGCTCACGAGTGTCACGTACAGGAGTTCCTGGGCAGTTATCATGCCAACAGTAGCCGCCATAAATACTAGGGCAACAAGTACGTGGGATTACGTTATAACCCACTAAAGCACGTGGAAATTCAACAAGTTGAGTAGAAAGGTCAGCGTCTGGAGGCAAGATTCTAATTCTTACCACGATGTCAAGCTGTGCCGCCGAACGTGGCTCGCCAGTATCAGGGCAATCTGTCTCACCATTGATTTGCAGGATTGATTCATACAACCCTGGTTCCCAGAAACGTACGTCTTCTTCAGGTCGAACCTCAAACGCACGGTCTTGCCCTCTCGGAATTGTTGTTGTATTATGGCGAATTTCAGGACAATCACAGTCTGGAACATCGCCACAAGTATGATTTCTGATTGGATTACCATAATGGTCTAACACACGCTGGAACATCGATGGGCGTGGAGAAATCCGTGGGTCATCAAACGCATTTGCACGTGTTGTACCAACCCTCGGTTCACCACCATGAATAACTTCCCACGAGAATCTACTTGGAATATATCCAGTAAGATTGGTATTACCAGCGTTCCGTAAGTTTATGACTTGTGCTGGTGGCAATTCTTCCCCATAGAAAATCGAACCAAAGTCAATTTCAGAAATAGGTTCACGCATTACACGTGGGAAAGCATCATCTTCAGCTACAAGCACGAATAAATTGTCGATAACAGAAAAGTCAAGCGGGATATGTTTAGAGAAGTGGAATTCATTAAACAAGTGCAAATATTCTCTAAAATGACCTTGACCTAACCCTGGTTGGGCACGTGTAATAATATACACATTCTGACCAGGTGCGATTTGATTGATGGTTCTAACTGGTCTTCTCCATTCGCCGCCGCCCGAAATTGCAGCAGTTGCACCAGGGCAATCACACGAACCATCGCCTTCATAACGAACCTCGTGACAGTGGTCACACATATATCCCATGACACTATAACCATCATCGTCATACATACCTGGGACTGGTTCAAGCCAAAACTGTCCAATAAAGTTCCAGTGGTCGAACACCTGACCGCCCTCAACCCTAAAATAATTACCGATTGACGGCTGGTCTAAGCTAATCAAGTTTCCTGGGAAAGCAGGGTTAGGTGCGTACACATCTATTGTACCAGTAGGCAACCTAAAATACCCAGGGTTATATTCAAAGATATCACAATCATCACCTAAACAAGGAGCAGGGTCACCATGGAATCTACAACGGCGATAGTTTTGAGGGATTTGCATGAAATCTCTCTCAAGTGCAAGTACCGGGAAGTCAGACAGGTTCTCGATTCGTACAATCGTAGTATCTGCCGCTAAGTCTACCGCAAATCCATGCTCACGTGGGATAAACTCTTCTGCTTCAAAATCAGTGTTGTATTCTCGAATTTCTACTGTAAGTGGGATTGCGATTTCAAATCCACCAGCATTTCTTATAAAGAGGACATCGTTGTGTCTACCTGGTGCTAAATTTTCACCTGGGCGAACCAAAATATTAGCAAAACCAGACTGATATTCGTGATTTACATAATCAATGTCACAATCAGGCACACCACAACTAGGCTCTATACATATACGAGCTTCAATCCGTCCAGCAGGAGTAGTAGGGTCTAAACCAGTTTGACCCTCTCTAAGTTGAAGCCCGTCAACGACAAATCCACCACTTGAGTGTGGTTCAATATCATCATCACGACTCCAGCCAGTGAAGTTGCCGTCCGCATCAGTTTCGATTTTGATTCCGCCTAAAGTAGACGCTAATACAAACGAATTGCCACCAACAAGCCCTGTAATCGGGAATCCTCCACGGTTTTCAATAATAAATCGAGTCGTATGACCACGTGGGCTACCAGTAGTGTACAAATTAGTATCAATCGCAGCACCAGGATTATGTGTACCAAAATCCCATATCTGAATGTCGTGCCACATATTCCCATTAGATGAGTTCCAGTTTGCGTTAGGGGAAACCGGCGAATGTCCGTCGCCTTGGTCACTACTGATTCGCAAATCAAAAGGTTCGATTGCTATACTTAAAGGAATCACCAAAAGCTCATCAAAATCCAAGCCCTCAGAACCACCAGTTGTAGTAAGCGGATTCCAGAATACTAATTCATCAGTGAATACTTCACGCCCAGTAATCGGAGCACCTCCATCGCCCTCTCTTAGACCTAATCCTACACGTGGTTCAACACGAATGTTAGAAACATCATTTGAGCGAATACCAGGCACAGTTCGACCAGGAGATTCTACCCCCGACCATACACCACGAACCCAGTCAGCCGATTGTCTACCACGTGGCTGTTCAGAAATCATCGGTGAACCGCCATCATTAGTCGCCTCTCCAGTATAAAGCCCACGCGATACTATAAAGAACGCTTCGCCACGGAGTTCTTCCATACGTTCTTCAATCACGATTGCACGTTGTGCCGCACGTTGTTCAGAGCTCCAGCCTGGGTTTTCGAGTTCCCATGCGTTCATTATATCGTTTATATGGTTATCAAAACCATTACAACCGTCAACAACACACTGGTCACTCGCAGCAAACGAAACACAACCCGTGCAATTACGCCGTGCAATTACCGAACGGAACTCCCAGCCAACCCGTTCAATTTGTAGAGTAGGTTGTGTTGCTGAATGGAACGTAGTAGAACCATGTAAATTACGCAAGTTAAACTGACGGCTACCAAATTCAGGGTCATTGACAATATCACTCGGAACGAACCCAACTTGGCGAGTATCAAACGTCCATTGATTGGCTTCACGGTCATTTCCGACTGCTCCGCCTTGAGATAAAATCGTAGAATTAGTGTCACTTGTTTCGGTATCAACTATGATATTAAGAGGAAGAACTTCAAAACGTAGAGCAACTTCGATTTCTATTCCATGTTCGCTTTTTACGATAAAGATGTCTTCATAAATCCCTGGTTCTAATCCCGCACGAGGGCGTACTCTATATTCGTGCATGCGTGGGCGAATAACCTCAATCATTTCAGCGGCATCGCTATCAATTTCAGGGTTTTCAGGGCAACCACAATCACCACAACAAGCCCTCACACATTGTTCGCAGAAGTAATCTCCAGTACACGGCGTAGAAGCTGCACAGCTTAATCTATACTCCCAGTCAGCGATGATTCCACAACCAATACAATCATAAAGGCAACCACCCTCACGACAATCTTGCCATACAATGTGGCAGTTTGCTACAGTACAGCCACCTTCATCAATATCGCAAATTTCTGCCATACCACATTCTGTACAGAAGTTAGATGCACAGAAGGCACAGCACGGCTCACCACTACCGGCCTCGGTACGGCGTTCTATTCTTGATTCACGGAATTCCGCCCCGACATTTGCACTACCAGTACCTACACCACCACGGTTTCCATCACCGAGTGCTGCCCATCTGTAATAGTAACCAGATGACTGACCAACACTCTGATACGTAAGCCCTCTTTGAATATAAAATAACGAGTGTTCACAGTCATCAAAATCGCAACCGTAAGTACAGTCAATCGCACTTTGGAAAGTCGCTGTTACGCCATCAACTCTATCACGACCAACATTAAAAATGTCAAACATAGCGACAGACAATCTATCTGCTGGATTACCAGAGTTATCATGACCGAGCCACCCTCCCGTCTCATACATAGACCATGAAACGCTATTACGCCAATTGTTGGCGGTAAGCCATGCAGGCATAGCTGGAACGTTATTGAAAACGTTCGGCATACCGTCCACCCCTTGACCAACAGGGTTACTATACCCCTCAAACACAGGTGCGAATGACCATAGAGGGATTCCATCAGCACCGTGACCACCAATACTCGCATTAGTGACGTTCGGGCTACTAGGGTTTCTTGGGCGATTTGGCATACGGTCATACGTTACACCATCGATTTCGAGCGGGTTACGTGTACCTGAGAACAGACCCCAGTTATTTTCCGCACCAATCCAGTTAGGGCGATGGTCTGACCCGAATCTGTATGCTGGCATATAATGTGGGCGTGTCGCATTAGGTGTACCGATTACATGACCCATACGAACGCTTTGTTCCGCTAAATTTTCACGTGTGCGGAGTTGTAAACCAGGTCTTGGGTGAACGGTAAATGACAGTTGAATCGTTACATTAGCAAATCCAGCTCTCTCAATTACAAGAGTAGCATTATAAGTGCGTGGTTCATCCATACCGACTCTCGGACAGTCAGAAGGTGGGCATGACGAAGTACAGGCATGAACACCCGCCGAAAGCCCCACGACTGGAGTTACACGAATATTACCAAGAGTAGGGTTGGTAATATCAAAGTCACCCAACCAGTCAGAAACCGCACCAGGACCAGTTGCAGGGTCTAACACGCCGTTAAGTGAAGTTCCAGCTAAAGCACCTTCTACAGCGGTAGAGTGTCCGCTAAACAACCCACGATGGATTTCAAAAGCATGGCTATCCGTACCCTGAATTGAGACATTCACTTCAGACGGTAGCACGTTATCACATTTGTCGGTAGAAACCGCAATTGGGTCAACTCCCCAGTTAGCGAGATTAAATTGTGCAAAACCAGTACGATAGTTCATAGTACCATCGATTTCGTCAGTAATGCTATAGTTTTCATCACGAGGAGTAAAGTTCCAGCTACTTGGGCTATGGCTAAGCCAATCAGTTGGAGGAAGCACTGTAAATTCCACACGAATCCGAGCCTCAAACCCATGAAGTCCACGAATAATCAAATAATCATAATGAGGTATCGGACATTCACCGATACAATCAGTTACACCGCAACCAGTAGTCGCACCACAAAGATTTGCAGTTAATCCATCTACCGGTCTAACCCAGATTTGTCCCTCGGTATCGTATCCACTACCAGGAACTCTGATATCGTTTCTACGCCCTCTAACCATATCAGTTAGTCTGGTAACTGATAGATTTCGTGTCACCACAAATCTACCACCATTTTCCCACATAACGTTAGTAATCCCAGCTTGATTGGCATTAGTAGCAGGAGCGTTGGTTATAATTCTTGACGGTCCATGATTAGTAAAGATAATCTGACGATGACCATTATCAAGGTTGACCGTTGAATATTGTGTCGATTCAACCAATCCGCCAAAGAACGTTCCGTAACCCATACCCCTGTCAGGGAAAGTGAGGGGTTCGTTGCTATAACGTATTTCAGTACCAGTAGTCGTGCAAGACTCACAAATAAAGACTGTGCAACCAGCAACACAAGGAACTCTGTTAGTCAAACGCTCTGAGTTCATTCCGTGGTGTGAAGATGTTGTTATAGTAAGGTCAAACACAGGTTCTATTACCCTGAAGCTAAATGGAATAAACATTTCAAATCCATTATCGCCGAAAATCCGCAGGGTTGCAGTATATGGAGTAGCACGTGGTGGAAGATTGTTTGCAGGGCGAACTCTAAGATGTGCCAAGTTGTTCTGGAACTCACAACAATTCGGGACAACACAATTCACCACCAATGGGTCATGATAATCATTTCCCCATGGAATTTGATTCAAGCGTGATGAGCCTGAATGATACAAACTTGTAGTTCGTGGGATTCTTGTAGAGTTTGTACCAGTTCCACTACCAATTCTCATTCCCCAGCCTGAATTTACAATGAAAGCATTGGTATCCGCACCTTGCCATTCCCAGTTAAGCCCACGAACTGGAATAGTCCCAAGGTTTTCAAGCACAAGTTGTCTTTGACCACCATAACCAGTAGTACGGTCATCATTCACACGTGAGCTTGTAATAAAGTCCATATATCCAGCTGGTCTTGTATTAAAAGTATGCGTATTTGTGATATGTTGAACTTGATTGCCTGAACCATCAAGGTTTGTATGACCAATAACAGCTCCAGTAGCCGTTCCAGAACGAATTTGCACGTTGAAATAAGGCGGAACCACTGTCATTCTAACCGGAATTTCCAGCCTGAATCCATGGTCACCTAATATAACAAGCGTTTCTTGATATGTTGTTGCAACTCCGTTTACTAACGGTAGATTAGGGCGTGGTGCTATACGAATATTACCAGAATTTAAGTCGTCATAAATCCACGCACGGAGCATATCTTCAGGGTCTAAAAGCTCACCGCCATCATAACCACCGAGTGCTATTCCGCGCATAAGTTCACGATAACGAATAAAGTATTCGCCGTCTTCGTTTATATCCTCACCGCAACAATTACACTGGAAACCCCACCTAATCCCACTGAGAGGAGTGGCGTTAGGTGAATTGTAGTTATGGTTATTAAAAATGCTGATTTGACGAGGACCTAACAACATAGTAGGGTTAGTGCTATCAATCGCAGAACCTGGGACTGGGACTAAATATCCAGCACCTCTGTCAGGGAAAGTAACTTCAACGGTTGCAGGAGTAGTCGGCGGTGTATGCCCACCAGAAATATACCCAGCACTGATGTGGGTTTGTCGCATAGTATTACCATACGGTGTATGAACAGTTAAATTAAACTGTGGTGCCACTACTACAAATCTGAAATGAATTACAATCTCAAAACTATCAGTTCCTCGAATACGGAGTGTGTCTTCATGGACTCCTGGTGACAACCCTGCTTTTGGTCTAATTCTGATATTAGACACGTTGTTTCCAGTACGGTCATCAAGCTCACCTACACGTGCAGGTATTCTTGAGGTCGGGCTTCCTCCAGTACCAGTTGCTGTTCCGGTGTGGAGATTACCCTGTCTGTCGTGACCTAATCCGAATGGTGCGATTTCAAACGGAACTTCGTCCGCCGTATTGTCACCATCAAGAACACTTTGCCAAATAAACGTGTTAATTCCAGTCATTTCATTTTGTGTCAAGTTCCATATGTTAAATTGTGAAAATCCAACACTTCCACGAAGGTCTGGCAGGATGTAATCAGAGTTTACTATGGTATCCGAAATATAACCAGCAGTACGCGTCGGGAACTCCCACGTTACGTTGTGTGTAGGGTTAGAACACATTCCGCCACGACAATTGTAATCACACACACCCCAAACCCATCCAGGGTTAAGTTCTGATTCGGTTGTAACATCGAGTGTATGTGGGTTTACAAAGAAAGTCAGCAAAATCTCAAATTGAACGCCTTCAGCGGTTCTGATTATAACCGTATCTTCATGCTCACCAGGGAACAAACCTAATCGAGGTTGCACACGGAAGTTACCGTTCTCACCATAAGTAATTCCGTCTTCAAATCTGATTTCTACCGTGCCATCACCGCCGATTAACGCACGAATGACTTGGAAAGGCGAATGCACACCAGTAATTCGTGTTTCGTCTGGTGTTCCAAGATTAGCCCACTCACTCGCAAACAGAATTTCTATTTCAGTCAGAGGGATTCCAGTATGTGTAACCGCATCAAGATAGAATCCCAAATTATGGATTCTAAATTCCGCAAAATCTTGTGCAGTCCAGATATATCCAGCGTTTACATCTGGATAATCGTGACGTAGAGGTGTCGAAGCAGTTCCTGCATGATGCGGACAGGTATGATTAGGATAATTGACGTGTTCACGACAAGATGGAACGGTAATTCTAACCGTTTCATTATCCGCAAATCGCATAGGTAGCGTATAATGTCGGACTGTGTCGCCAGAACCAAGGTTCAAAATCACAACTGCACGCCAGTACGCAAATTGTGCCATATTGGCAAGTGTGGTTGTATAAGAAGGGCTGTTACTGCTGACTGTTGTCCAACTCGTAGTAGGGTCACCATACTGCCATTCAAAACTAATCCAAGGCATATTTGCAAGTTCGCTACTAAGGTGTGGCTGTAAGGTGATTGTGCGGGTTTCACCGATTTGTGCAAACTGATTCGGAACAAATCCATAACGACCAGGGTCAAACCCAGACGGGATTCCATGACCATTCGGTTGCATTACGTATGCCGAACCTAAAGTTCCGTCATCTCTGACAAGCATATAGTTAGGAACGCCTCTAAAAGTATCCGCAACCGCCGATGACCCCGCCTCTGACGTAAGCACAACAAGCTCAAGCTGCGAAAGCCCTGCAAAAACTCCACTCGGGATTCCACTAACTTCCGCCGGCAAGCGAATCGCTCTAATAGCTGATGCTCCGCTAAAAGCGTTAATCGCTATGTTAGAAACGCTCTCTAAATCGACTAAATAGCGATTAAGACCAGTAGTTCTTGAAGCCAAATTCCAAGAAGTGGTGCTAGTCTGTGAGGCATTGGCTGGAGGGTTAGGCAAAACTCCAGTTTGCCAGCGTGCTGGCAACGTTTGTCGCCAGTTGAAGCTGACTGCATTCGGAGAGTTGCCAATAGTAGTAAGTGCAGTAGCGTTTTCAAACACATTCTGTGGAAGCGGTCTATTTGGTGCGAACGAAACCGTCTGAATAATACCATTATTTCTAAAAGCAGAAGTTGCAAGGTTTCCGCTAAAGTGATAGAGATTAACAGTATCAAGATTAGGCCAATTTTCACTAGTCATTCCGTTTTCGTGGAGATTAGCGACAGTGAATCCCGCATTACCTCTAAGCGTAACGGTGTGAACTTCTTCAGGGCGTGCGAAAATATTACGCATCGAACGAAGCATTTCCGTCTGCAAATTGTTGTTATTACCAACGAAACTTTCTCTAATCGCAAATGAGTTAGCCTCGACATTAAAAACATCAAACATTTCGAGGCTTCCATTAAAGACTGGGCGTAAAATTTCAACAGTCATTCCTGGAATACCAGGAGTAGACGCTCCAAGTGGCATTGTGACATGAGAGCCTACAGAACTAAAACTCTGCACCGAAAAGTCATACATACCTGGGCGGTTTCCTTGCACTGGATAGTTTGTGATATTATGAAGCTGGAAGTGTGAATATTCCCACTCATCTGGTTGTTGTCGAGCGCCAACATTCCAGTTTACCCAACCAAAGTTTGGCACGTCGTAAGGATTGCCACTTACGCCACTACGAACAGTAGTAACTCCAGTGACTGGGAGCGGTTCGACCTGCCACGCCCCAAAAGGAATATGATAGCTTCCAAGAATGTTGTTGTTATTATCATAAACGTGTGCCAACGCCCATAATCCCACGTTAGTAGCGTCACTTCGTGGAGTTCCGAAAGCCAAACCACGCCCTAATGAACCTGATACCCAATCTCTGTGAGTAGTAGGTGCACCAGTGCGCACAAATAGATTTGCGTGTGAGGTTGCGAGTTCGTTTGGCTCAAGAAAACGCTCAACCACAAACTGACGTGTCTGGATTGTAACAGTAAATGTCGGTGGTGAAACAGTCAAGTAATAATTAGGGTCATCAAAAGTCGCTACAAAGACATATGTCCCTGGTAACTCGCCATTAAATGCAGATAAAGGCTCTGGGTCATAAGTATTGCCGTTCCATGTGCGAACAAAAGTCCATGTGACCTCTAAAGCAGGTGACGGTGTAACGTTAGAAAACGTGCCAGTATCAGGGTTATATTGTCTTATTGTAGTTCCTACCGTCTGATAATTAGGTAAAAACTCTTGTCGTAAAGTTCCCCATCTTAGCGTTTCAGAACTTGGGGGATGACCATGCCATGTAATCGGAATACGACGAACTTCAACTTTAATGTCTGGTGTAGTCGGGGACACAGTCGGCAGAGTTATGCCATCAAGAACGCCCCAGTTTTCTACCCAACCACCAAAAACTCGAAGCTGCGAGTCTGGGTGTAAGATTGGATTCGCCCCAAAAGTATAATACTCATCATCAGCGAACAATCGTGGTACAGCACTATTGAAATCAACCGAAGTCCAGTCAGAAACATTAATCGTTGTTTCGACATTATGCTGACCGTATCGAATTACACGTACAGGAATTGTATTCGGTGCAAGCGTATTCACAAAGGCGTTACTCGCACCAAAATGCACTGACAATTCTTCATAAACAGAAGCCAGTGGCAAAAATTCAGTTATAATAATAGGCAGTACAGTAACCGCAATCGAACTCGGTGTAGTAGTAGGCGAGTCAAAAGCGTAGCCAGTAGGCACAGTAGTGACAAGCGTGTAATCGAACGAGTACGTGTCCGACACATCACTAACATAATCATCAGTTCGGGTTAAGAAGGTCGTAATCGGGTATTCGACATTCGTATAAGTAGCAAGCACAGTTCCATCAGGAGCACGAACCTCTGATGTGACCAGCACAACATCTGGTAATCCGATGCTCGCAACTGGCGTGTCAAAAAGAACTGTTCTATCCAAACCAACAGTAGCATTTTCAAACTCAATCGCTGTAATCGTTTGAACCCGTTCGCCAACAGTAACTGCGATTGTAGGAAGCGTAACACCATCAAAAGTATTAGAATTAACAGAAATTTCAAAACCGCCATAAGTATTCGGATTTAGCGGGATTTCAGGCACAGCGGTAAAAGTAAAGCTACCAGAGCTACGGATTCGCCCACTCGTCCAAGTCACTCCACCGTAATTCCAGTTAGTGGCGATTTGAAAATCATCACTATACATAAGTTCGTTAGTACTATCATAAGGACAAAGCACAACAAGCCTTACTTCTAATGAAGTAGGCAGGTTAAAAGCGGTTCTAAGCTCACCATATTCGACATTACGTGCAGTCGTATCACCAACCGCAGTAATTGCAGTAGAAGTATCAATAGTCCAAACCGGGTCTTCTACCGTTATAACCATAGAAGCGGTAACAGCCGTTCCGACAACTAAATTTACGCTACAAGTAGAAGTCGTATCAGCGATATCAAACTCAAATGTATAAGGAGAAGGGGTTTCACCGTCAAAGCCCGAAACATTCCATGCACTTTGAGGGGTGGTTATATCAAAAGTTGTACTATAATCAAGGAAAGTGCCAAAACTACCGTCAGTATACGCACGAGCAGTAACTTCTACTTCAGCGGGTAACAAAGTACGTGCAGTAGCCTCAGTACGACCAAACCCAACTGGAACACCCGAAAGCGTTTCAACCGACGCAATCCGCCACACCGGAGTGTTCACGACCACGGTAAAAGTAATATCAACAATTTCGTCTTCGATTTCATCTATTATATCATCACGGTCTGATTGCGAAAGGTCAAGACCATGTTGTTCGTTTAAGTAATTCCACAAGAAACCCCAGTCCAGCACTGGCGTAAGCGTTGCGTCTGAAGTCGCAGTAGCAGGAGCGAACGCATTATTCCCGCTATCCACCCACGTTACAGGAATATTTAGTGTTGCTAAACTCATATCTGGTAGAGTAAAGCTGACCCCTACGTGAGCAGGAAAGTCAGACGAGGTCGGAAAAGTCGACGGAACGCCCGCAAACATCTCAAGTGGCACAAAAGCCGAGAGTGGCGAAATTCCGATTCCAAGAGCATCTGGCGTGGTGAAAGTCAACTCCCCACCCTCTATATTTGAATGCTCTCTAACATCGCTCGAATTATCGCTACATGATACGTTTAGAAAAATCACCGTAGCAGCTAATAAAGCAGCAAAAAACCATTTCCCTAACATATTACTACTCATCTTTTTCATAACTCTCACCTTAGTTTAACCTTTACACTCTTTTACTATAATAATAACCCCTAATAACCCATTTTCAAAGGTTAAATCGGCCTGTTAAAGTTGTTTGTTAAATAATGCGTAAGCGAAATATGTATAAAGTATCTTATTATACCACAGTTTCACAACTTTGTCAACCATTATTTTATATTTTTGTTGAATTTTATTTTAAATTCTTATCTCATCTCATTTTTTAGAAAAATGCCCAAAAATTTATAATCGTTTCTATAGTAGTCTTTCTAAAATCACAAAAAGTCTCCCTTTATGTATCGAATGTAGAGAGTTGTCATCTGGTTTGTCAAAATCGCACAATTTCAATGACTAAAATAACCGAATTTTTGTGAACAATTACACGTTGACAAATCAAAAGCTACGTGATATAATAATCTTAGCACTCGAGAGGGTAGAGTGCTAACACTCAAACTAATCGAGTGCTAACACTCAAACTAATCGAGTGACAAAGTCATAATAATTTAATATAAGATATAAATAGGAGGAAAAGCTATGACTAACTTAGTAAACTTAGTATCAAGCCCAAAATCATTCAGAGAAATTGACGGAATATTCGATAATTTCTTCAAATACCCAAATTTGTCGGAGTTTTCGAGAGCATCAAGCACGTTCGGGAGTTCGTGGCTTCCAAACAGAATTGACGCAACTTTTGAAAACACATTCAAGAACACGTTCAAGTTAGACGTATTTGACAGCGAAAACGAATATGTAGTAGAAGCGGAAATGCCAGGGGTTTCAAAAGAAGATGTAACGCTCGACTTCAATGACGGTAAACTCACAATTGCTATGAATACTGTTAAAGAAAGCGATGAAGGCGACATCGAAAACCAAGGAGAGAACAACACTGAAGTCAACAAAAAATATCTTCACAGAGAACGCCACGCAACTTCAACAAGCAGAAGCCTCTACCTCGCTGATGCAAATGGTGAGGCAATCAAAGCCAAGCTCGATTCAGGGATTTTGACTGTGACAGTACCCAAAATCGCCCCTGAAATCAAAGCACACAAAATCGAGATTGAATGATTGTATTATAGTAGGAGTGAACCATGTTCGCTCCTACTTTTTGTTTGGCAAGACGAGAGTGCGTCCCGCAGAGGTGGCTCTGCCACCTCCGCTCTTGTTTTGCTACTCACCAAAGATTAGTCGATTAAACACATTCTCGTTCACAGCCTCAAGAAATTCATCTAACGCAGGTTTACGCCCCCATTGTTCCCAAAAAGTCGTATTGGAATTGCGGTTTTCATAAGCAATATGAATCGCCATTCTGAGTTCGTTGCGGACATAATTGACGGTTATGTTGTTTTCATGTGCTATACGTTTGATAATTTTAGTGTATTTGGATTTTTTTCATGGTTCATCTCCTGCTTTCTTATACTAAACTAACTCTAAAAACATTGATAATATTAAACATCAAAGCAATCGGCGACCCAATCCCATAATGTAAGACTGATAATATCATTCTTAGT
>JGI24703J35330_11748561_pt1 | contig 20013 bp, 19 predicted proteins | sample TergutNt197P1_FD_35330 | JGI IMG/M metagenome (IMG submission 35330) | reverse complement strand
TCATTTATATTTGTTTCAAGCGTTCCAACATGGCGAATCGAGGTCACTACATATCTTGGCGCTTCTATTACTACTGTCACTGTTGGCGCTACTACTGCCCCGATTGTCACTTCATGGTCACCCATGCCAACTATCGTTTGCAACTGAATGGGTGTCCAGGTTGTGTTGGCGATGAAGAGGAATGTTCCGCTTGGGTAGATGGAAATAGGAGTTGCTTCCAGTCCGTTTACATCTGCCCAAGAAATCATATCAGCGGGGATGGTCACGGTGAATGTGTCAACGTGTTCGTCTTCGTAGTCAATGGTGGTCCATGTTTGTACTGTCGCAGTTAGAGCTGGCATGTCAGCGATGTCAGCGAAGCGAGTGCCAAACACATAGTCATCGCGGTTGAGATTTGCAGACCCATCGATGTGGGTGATGGAGGTGACTACGAATCTTGGCTCGGTAACTTCCAGTGTGATAATGGGAAGAAGGTTTGAGCCTTGGATGCCAGTGGTATCAATAAGGGTAGCCGTGAATATTTGTGTTTGGGGGGAAACGATTGTGGGGTCAAATGCACCTTGCCACTCGAAGGTGAAATTATTTTGGAATGAGTTTCTTCCTATTACATAGGAACTATTTTGCGCTTGGTTTGCGATAAAGTTTTCTGTGCCGAAGGTACCAAGTGGGCTAAGGATTTCGACTACCAAGTTTATGGCAGAGGGGAGGGTGATGGTTTGTGTGCCGAAGGGGACAGTCATCTCATCTTGACCATATGCGAGTGTAGCGTTTGTAATGTTCATTTCCGGGATGATGTGTAGTACGGTGATGGTAGGCATGGTAGCTGAGGTGAGGTCGTAGATGTTTGAATTTTCGAAAACGGCAACGAATGTTTGGGTGCTTGGGATTTGCCATCCGCCGGTCGGGAGTCCGGATGTGTTAGCTATTCCACCTGTTTGCCATGTAACGTTTATGGTGTCGGAAATTGTTTCGCCGTTGAAGATGAAAGTTGCGTTAACAGTTGGGAACATGTTTTGGATGTCGGATGCTGTAAGTGTTGTTCCGTCCAAAACTTCGATTCTGTTTTGGTCTGCGTTTACGTCGGACACATTTGTTACTTGGATTAGATTTATGTTTACGACTAAGTTGGCTGTTCCAAAATCGAGGTCTATTCCAAACTCTACATTTAGTGCTTCGAGTACAGCCTCATCGAATGAAGGTGCAAATGTGAAAGTTTCAACTTGCGTGCTACTGAATGCACCTGCGGTGATTGTCCATCCGCTAACCGGAATGTTAAGTGTATATGTGTTGCAAAGATTTGCTGTGACTGTCGCAGGGAAATCAATGTCGTCAAACTCGGAGCCGATAGAAAGATTTTGTGCAACGGGTGTTTCGAAGCTTTCGATGATGTAGATTTTTTCGGAGACAAGAACGTCGATGGATGTAACTACGATGTTGGTGGTGATGGTGAGGCTACCGATTTGCAAGGATGTGAGTACGGCATTAAATGTTTGGAGGTCGGCGGTGTTTGTTGCGTCGAAGTTTCCGCCTTCTACTTGCCATTCGAATGTTGCATTTAGGGATGAGTTTCTTCCTATTATATATGCGTCATTTTTTGTAGCGGTGATTGTGAGTGTGTCGAGTGCTTCGGTGAGGCCTTGAAGTGTTACTCTGATTTCTAACTCAGGGGGGAGGAGGCTGTAGATGTCATCAACATCATAGGCTACGGAGAACACGTCGTCTGCAAAATCGAAATCGCCTATAAATTCTACATCTGCTTCGGTAACATCGGGGGTAATGATGTGTACTGTGATAGTGGGTGCGCCGTTGGCGAATACGATGTCGCCGCTTGTAGCTTTGTAAATTCTGCTTTCTACTTGGCCACCAAAATCTCCGAAATCATAGTCGTCAGATGTTTCTGCGTATTCCCATGTGATTGCGATATTGATGGGGTCAACTTCTGATGTGATGGTAACGTTTAGGGTGTCGAGGAAAGCGGGATGTGCGAGATAGTCTGTGCCGTCCAAAACTTCGATTGCAGTGATGAGGTCTGTGTGGATTTCTGTAACCATGTTGCCGGGGATAAGTGTGATGGTGAGTGATGGGGTTTCGAGTGCGAGAGACCACATCGGGCGAGTGCTTCCGTCTGCATTTGTTACGATGATGTTTTCGATAACGGGGCGGAAGGTGCGTGATGTAGCTGTACGCTCTTCCATGATTTCTGCCCAAGACTCAATTTCAATTTCTGTTTCGCCAAGTCCTGCAACAGTTGCGATGAGGGTGACATCTGCGTCAGTGATAGCGGTGAGTGCTGCGGTTTCGATTTGGTCGGCTGCCATACCGGCAATATCTACGGGGATAAGTGTGTCATGCTCTAAGTCGAAAGCTGTGATGCGGTGTGCAAAAACTTCCAGAGAGTCGGTGGGGATGTTAATCGCGGATGTCGTTGTGATGAGAGTGCGGAAGTCTGAGTAGAGAGAGACGCGAGTGGGTGAGAATGTGAAATCGCCAACTTGCAAACGTTCGCCCGCTATACCATCTCCCAACCAGTCTACAAAAACAGTTCTGGTGATTGCTTCAGCGTCAAGACCAATCGCGGCCGGGGTAGAGGTTGTGGTGCGGTGAGTAATAACTCTTGCTTGCAAAACTTCCGGAAAATCAATATCTCCGAAGGTGGCAAAAGTGCCGTAAGCGACACTTCTTCTTGTTGCAGATGGGAATTGGAGGAACTCAATGAGTTCATGTGTTACGTTGATGTCGAAAAATTCGAAGAATGCGGGTGGAGGTAAGTTGTAATCTTCGTCGTCTTGCTCTTCGTCGTCTTGCTCTTCGTCGTCTTGCTCTTCGTCGTCTTGCTCCTCGTCGTCTTGCTCCTCGTCGTCTTGCTCCTCGTCGTCTTGCTCCTCGTCGTCTTGCTCCTCGTCGTCTTGCTCCTCGTCGTCTTGCTCTTCGTCGTCTTGCTCTTCGTCGTCTTGCTCTTCGTCGTCTTGCTCTTCGTCGTCTTGCTCTTCGTCGTCTTGCTCTTCGTCGTCTTGCTCTTCGATATCGTCAACCAAGTCAGCGTCTGCGCTTGGCTCGTCGTTGTCAGAAATATCTTCAAGTTCTCCTCTATACAAATGATCTTGTCTAGGGATTTCTTGTGTATAGGCGGAGTCAGCGGAAATAAAATCAAGCACGTCTGCAAGTACAGGCGCGTGATTGGAGAGAGCCATCATGAACACTAAGAAATAAACACGTAGTCTTTGTGCAAATGTAGGCTTCATGCCGCTCTCACCCCCCCAGGATTTTAATTATGTATTGCCAAAGAATTGCGATTACGACCGAGTTTTAAATTGTCTACCGAGCCCGCTTTTCTCCCGCACTTTTTCAGGGGGAATTTATCCAACGCTAGTATAGTGCATATGCCTTGAAAAAGCAAGCAATTTCGCGCTAAAAACACTATCTTTTTGACGAAAATCCACCCCCTTTTGGTAACTTTTTTGTTGTATATTTTTTTCAAAAAGACTCGGGCTTGTTTTTGCAACAAATCCGAGTCTTTCATCACTTAAAACCCTTGATTTTTTCCGGTTTTTTTGACTGCCATATCAGGAATAGGCTCACCTGTTTCGTTGGTAGTTTTTTGTTTTTTTTCTTTTTCTTTTTTCACAGACTCATCCTCTCTGACGAATTTAATTCGCTTTTACCGTAAGTATCGTCTATATTAGGGTATAGTATACACCTTGGGAGGCGAAAATTCATGATTTCTGCATTTGGAGTAGTATCATTGGCCGTTTTCGTTATTAGCATATATGCATTAATTTTGCATTATAAGCTCATGAAAATACGAACCGCGATGGACGAAAATTTATCAAATCTTGAATTTTTACAACAAGAAGAAAACAGCGAAACAGCAGAAGCACTACACAGTGCAAACAACGCAATAAACGCATATAATGCCCATATTTCACGTTTTCCTGCAAAATTTATGGCCATCATACTTGGGTTTTCGCTAGAAAAACCTATTTGAAAATCAACCATCTGCGTACCTTGGTAGGTATAGACAACGAAGCCAACTCACGCTCCCCAAATCCTCTGACCAAGACCATAAACACTACATAGGAAGCACCTCCAAAGCCCAACGCGCCCAGCGTAGCTACTGCATTTCCGGCTACCATATGCAACAATCGATAAACGAAAAAACACACAAACCCCATGCCTGACGATGCAATGATTGGTTTTGCAAAAGTCCCTGCAATCTCAGGCAGGATGCCTGTATATTTCTTTAAAAAAAACAAATTAATTGCTGCCGCCACTACAAAACAAGCGATAGTGCTAATCACCGCACCCAGGATATTTATGTTCGGCACAGCCATCAAATAATAATTAATCGGCAATTTTACAAGCACCCCAAAAAAAACACCAAGTACAGGCAATTTTATATGGCCCAATCCTTGCAAAACCCCTGTAACCACATGCACGATACCCAAAAACACAATACTGACCGCCCCCCACCGCAACAGCCACCCTCCATCAGGATGCATAGGGAAAAGCAACGCTAAAATAGGGTCTGCAAGTACCGCAAGCCCTACCGCCGCAGGCACAGACAGCATCATAGAAAGTTTTAGTGCTAAATTGGTTTTGGCTTTTACAGCATCTGCATCCATCGTTATATGCGAAGCCGAAATTTCGGGAATCACCGCCATGGATAACGCCATCGAGAGTGAAACGGGCAGTGTAGTGAGAAGTACAAACTTGCCATGAAACTGCCCAATCATCACATTAACTTCTTCTTCTGAAAACGCTCCCGAGGCCATGATTCTGCTGTTCGCCATGCCTGTATCCAGTATATTTGCAATCGAAAAAATGGATAACCCAATCACCATAGGAAACGCCGTACGCACGATAATTTTCAGCTGCGTACGGCGACTTTCTTTGTATTCGCTCTCGTCATCATCAGCTCGCTTTTTTAACACTGAAGCGACCTTCAAATAAATCAACACAACAACTACGAGTGCGGCCAATGCCGCTATCGCCGTCCCGCCGGTGGCACCCGCCGCAGAATACCTCCGAGTAAATCCATCAGCCGCATCAAAAAACAAAAATGCAAGCCAAAGGCTAAAGCCTACATTGAAAATCTGCTCAACGACCTGCGAAACAGCTGTAGGCATGGTTGTTTTCATTCCTTGAAAATATCCGCGAAACACAGTCAACATACTAACAATAAAAACCGCCGGCGATACTGCTCGCACTGCATAAAAAGTGCCTTCAGGAAAGCGAAACACCCTGACAATCACATCTGCACCAAAAAACATCACAAGCGACCCAACCACACCTAAAACAACAGAAAACATCATCGCCGTACCAAACAACCTATGCGCGTTTTTATACTGACCCAATGCAATCCTCTCGCTGGTAAGACGAGAAACCGCCGCAATCATAAACACCGACGACAAATTTAATGCAAATGCATACACCTGATACGCCGAGCCATAAAAAGCATTGCCTTCATCACCCAGCACAGCAGTAAGAGGCACACGATAAAAAAAACCCATAAGCCGTACAAACAATGATGCTCCCGCTAATATAGCTGCCTGTTTTACAAAACCGTTCTTCACAAAATTATTTTCCTCTCCCTAAAATGCACGACCTTTAAACCGACTTCATCTGCAATCCGCTTTGCATCACCAACGCAATGGCCCACACGCTCCGCCACATGCGCGTCTGAGCCTATGGTGCAATAATGCCCGCCCAGGCGCGCAAAACGCCCGCAAATTTCACTCATGGCCTGCTCCACGAAATTTCCTGTACCAAACCTCGACGTGTTTATTTCGAGCGCGATTTCGCGCTCTGCGAGCAAACCCAAAACAGAGTCAAACTGTGCCGCAAATCTTTCATACCTAAATTTATCAATCACAAGAGGCGCGTACCGAGCCACATAATCAATATGCCCAAAACTATCAAAAAACTCACTTATTTCAATCATCTCACGCGCATATTCTAAATAACGCACAATACACTCATCCACCCCACGACTGTCATGTAAATTTTTAGCATACTGCGTAGCCATAAAACCCTCTCGCTTATTAGAAGCCTTATAAAGCTCTAATCCATCAACGCTGTGTACCGACCCGATTATAAAATCATAATCCTGCGCGGCAAGTTTGGTGTTTAGCCCAACAAAAGCTTTTGTGAGACCAAGCTCAAGCCCAAGCAACACAGCCTCACTACGCAACGCCTTATAAGCCTCGGGATATATTTTAAAATCACAAATAAAATCCCCCATACCACGGATAAAATCCGTAGCATGAGGGTCTCTCTCACTCATATAGTCCCCAAATTCTCCAAAATCAACATGCTCTGTAAAAATCACGCCAAGCCCTAATTTTTTAGCGGATGCTATGGCTTTTTCAGCATTCATTTCCGAATCGGGTGAGGCCTCACTATGCACATGCGAATCAAACAACATACAAAACTCACCCAAAAGTCTTATCTAAAATATCTTCTGCTTCTGTCTTTTCAACGTCAAGTGACAAAATAAGCTCCGAAAGAATAATCTGCTTTGCTGTAGTCATCATCTTCTTTTCGGCGGTGGAGAGTCCACGTTCGCGCTCACGCAAAAGCAAATTGTAAAACACAACTGCAACCTGCTCCACCTCGCCTGACTTTATACGCTCCATATTTTCCTTGTAACGCTGGTTCCAATTGTCGGGCATGATTGTTTCTTCTGCGCCGGAAATAAGTCCCATGATTTCATCCTTGCCATGTACGTGGCGTACTTTTTGCGACTCTGCCTTAGCCGCCGAAATCATAATTTTCAAATTGCCTACGGGTATATTTAACACATAATAAGTCTGCAACTCGCCGTCTACGTCCTTCTCTTCGATGTCCTCAATCACTCCCGCCCCGTATAGCGGGTAAACGATATTATCGCCTTTTTGGTACATTCACATGACCCTTTCCTGCGCGCCTAATCTCAGCGTCTACTGCACCCATTCTAGCATGTTTTGTGAGGCTTGGGAAGGGCGCGAGGGAGGCTATATTAATGTCCGTGGTCGGATTTTGGCGGCATTAGCCCTTCAATAGTAATCCCCGACTCTTGCGAATAATCCCACAAGGCCGCCTGTACCGCCTCTTCTGCCAATACAGAGCAGTGAGCCTTTACAGCAGGCAAACCGTCAAGGGCTTTCATTACCGCTTCGTTGGTGATTGTCATCACCTCTGATATAGTTTTTCCCTTAACCATTTCTGTCACCATGCTGGAGGTCGCAACAGCCGCACCACAGCCAAATGTCTTAAAGCTCGCATCGATGATTACATCGCCTTCTATTTTCAAGAACACTCGCATAATATCACCGCATTGCTCATTCCCTACCGTGCCTATGCCGCTTGCATCCTCAATCTCACCCACATTACGTGGATTCATAAAGTGGTCCATTACTTTTTCGCTGTATTCCATGGGATTACTCCTTTGTTTTTAGAAAATCATCATATAACGGTGACAGAGTGCGCAATTTTTGCACTGCGGGTGTCAGTATTTGCATGAGGGCGGGTATATCAGCCTCAGTATTGTTGCCCCCCAAAGAAAATCTGATTGCACCATTGGCCTGTGCATGGTCAAGGCCTAATGCCATCAACACATGAGAAGGCTCTAACGCACCTGATGAACACGCCGAACCTGTAGATGCACAACAACCCATCATGTCCAAGTGCAAAAGCAGCGATTCTCCCTCGATGAACCTAAACGAGATATTTACATTGCCCGGGAGCCTGTCGTGGCTTTTTGGGCCATTTAAGCGCGTGTGAGGGATGGTTTTAAGGATGGTGTCTGTCAGGGTATCACGCAGGGCAGTTATACGCGGAAGCTCCCGAGGGATTTCTTCCGTAGCGAGCCTGATTGCCGCACCGAGACCCACTATGCCCGCAACGTTTTCTGTGCCTGCACGCCGATTTCTTTCTTGCGCACCACCTTGCAACACAGGGAGCAGAGCCGTTCCCTTTTTTACATATAAGGCACCTATGCCCTTAGGGCCGCCGAATTTATGTGCCGACAATGCGAGCATATCAACGCCGAGGCCTTCTACATCCACAGGGATGTGACCTACTGCTTGCACCGCATCTGTTAAAAACAAAACACCGCGAGAGCGGGTGACTTCGGCAAGACGCGCCATGGGTTGCACAGTCCCGACTTCATTATTGGCCAGCATTATAGAGACGATTGCGGTATTTGGCTTGATTGCAGCCTCCAAAGTCTCCGGAGAGACAAACCCTTCGCCGTCTACGGGCAAATACGTGACTTCTACACCTTTCCGCTCAAGATGCTTACACACATACAAAACACCATGATGCTCTGCAGCAGATGTAATAATATGTGGCGGGGTGTCACCGTTTTTCGCGCTAAATGCGGCAAGCGTGCCTTTGATTGCCCAGTTATCCGACTCTGTGCCACCCGATGTAAAAAATATTTCTTCTGTCTTGGCATTGATTGCGTTAGCCACTGCCACACGAGCATCATCGAGCGCGCTACGCACTTTTCGAGCAGGACCGTATACGCTGGACGGATTATAAAAATTTTCTTTCATATAAGGCAACATCGCCTCCAGCACCTCTGTGCGCAAGGGCGTGGTTGCCGCATTATCTAAATATAACATCTTACTCTCCATACACTTTAAATGAAATCCGCTCGATTATCACATCTGCAACAGGGCGATTTTGTACGCCTTGTTCTACATGGGCTATAGCGTCTACGACCTCTATACCGCTTACAACATGGCCAAACACTGTATGACCATAGTTGTCACGATTCCAATGCCAATCCAACCAATGGGTACCGCCATACTCAATGAAATGTTGCATTCCTTTTGCGGGATGTATATCTCTCACATAAAGCCGCGTGCCATCTTCAAACTCGCCACCGGCAAAATCATCTTGCGCTCCAATCAAATGCTCAAAAAGCCCTCGAGCGTCAGGCATGAGGTCAGCGGCACCCGCCTGGACAATATAAAACTGACTGCCGATTGTCCCGGGGCCGGCATGAGCTGTAGCAAGCGCACCTCTAAAATGGTACAAATTAAAACTACGCTCCAGGCCAAAGCCCTCGCCCCAAATACTTTCACCGCCGCGCCCCGTACCTTGTGGACAGCCACCTTGTATCATAAACCCGGGTATAACGCGGTGAAAAATCAACCCATCATAAAACCCATTGCGTGCATGTGTAACAAAATTTTCGACGGCCTTGGGAGCCTCGTTCGGGAAAAATCTAAGCGTCACATCGCCATGATTTGTATGCAAAACAGCCAACTCTTCGCCCGGCACAAGAGGCGAAAGCTGCAACATTTCGGCGGGAGACTCCCGCAACACATCATAAATAGTCCCATCCAAAATCATGCCTCTGTTTTCGTCTCTTTCGTCTGCCGGAAACTCTATCATTTCACTCTCTCCTCTGTTTGTGAATGTAATATCTTCATAAGAGTCTACGCAGGAACTAAGCACGAATAACGCCGCCGCTCCTACAAATAAAAATTTCTTCATGCATTTGCCTTCTCTCTGTAATATAGGTTGCATATTAAAGTATACCGCAAAACAGAGTGATTGTAACCATGTTTATGTAAAACCCTCGGCCGCCTGTCACACAGAATACACCTCTGCCGACTCCAAAGCCTTAATTACAAGCTCGGCAAGCTCTTTGGCAAACCTAGCCTCTATCCCCTCGACGGCACCCTTGTTAGGCTTGTTTTCCGGATGCTTTGCCACAAAAACTGTACAGCAATCTTCATAGGGTCGTATGGATATGTCATGCGTCCCTATTTCACGCGCTATATCTATGATTATTTGCTTATCCATCGCAGCAAGAGGCCGCAAAACAGGCAATTTGGCGGCACTGTCCATCGCAGCCAAGCTATGCACTGTCTGGCTCGCAACCTGCCCCACCGAGTCACCCGTTATCAGACATAACGCCTTTTCTTGCTCCGCGAGTTGGCTTGCAACATGCAACATCGCGCGCTTCAAAAAAATCGTAAGCTTAACTTCACTCACATTTTCCTTCAAAAAAAGTTGAATCTCCGTGAATGGGATATTGTATAGCTTCACACGGCCGGTGTATTTTGACAACTCTGATGCAAGGTCGCGCACCTTATCCAGTGCACGCTCGGATACAAAAGGCGGCGAATGAAAATATGCCGCGATGATTTCTACTCCGCGCCGCGCCATCAGATAACCCGCAACGGGGCTGTCAAACCCGCCGGAAAGCAACAACACACCCCTTCCCGAAGACCCATAGGGCAACCCCCCTACCCCCTTTTCGCTCTCGATGTAAAAATAAACATCATTCCTTATTTCCACCATGAGGGTCTTATCCGGCCTGTGCAAATCCACCTGAAATCCCGAATCAAATATTTTTGCACCGATTTCTGTAGAAATTTCCGTAGATGTCATTGGATAGTTCTTGTCACTTCTTTTGGTCTCAACCTTAAAAGTAACATCGCTAAACCCACAACCAACAAAAAAATCGCGCCCAATCATACTTAACGAATCAATGTCACGCACCTTAGTTTTTAAAGCATAACAAAAATCTGTGATGCCAAAAACATGCTTTATTCGCGGCAGAATCATCGCAACATCCAAGTCGCCTTCAGCGTTCTCTACCAAAAAACGCCCCTGCTCACGCTTTACATGAACATACCCGCCACCGACGGCTCCCTTTATCCTCGCGCGGATTGCATCCAAAACCTGATGTTCGAAATGCGCACGATTACCCTTACGCAGAGAAATTTCTCCATACTTTACGAGCAACACCTTTTTAGTATCCATCTTCGATGGGGACTAAGCCCCTCGACCCCCTAACACACGTCGCATTTCTGCGACACTCTTACTTACGACTTCCTTCGCGATTTCTGCTTCCTGCACTGTATTCATGTGCGAAAAACTAAACCTTACCGCACTCTGCGCACGCTCCACGCAAAAGCCCATCTCTTCCAATGCGGATTTTTTCTTAGAGCGACTGCGGCACGCCGCGCCCATAGAAACATATACCCCCTTCTCTGAAAGAATATGCACGAGGGTCTCGCCCCTTATACCAATAAAGCTCATATTCAAAATATAAGGCGAAACATCTTCGCCCATAGCATTTATATGAACATCCGGAAGCTCATCCAAAAGCTCCATCATCTTTGCCTTAACATCCGAGACCCGCTTTCGGTTATCCGAAAGCGCACCACCCAAAACCTTGGCCGCTTCTGCCATTCGGACAATGCCACTAACATTTTCTGTCCCGGCACGCAAACCGCCTTCTTGCCCACCGCCATACATAGCAGGGATAAGCCTCAAACCATTGCGTACATACAGCCCCCCCACTCCACTGCCGCCATGGATTTTATGCCCGCTAAACGAGTACAAATCCACATCATCGAGACAAACATATTCCTTACAAAACCCCTGCACGCCGTCCACAAAAACCACAGCATCAGGATAATTCTTTTTCGCCGCACGCGCCGCCGCAGAAATATCCCTAATGTCACCCGTCTCATGGGAAACATGCGAAAAGCAAATCATCCTCCCGCCGCATATCCCCATGTTTTTGGCCGCCCTAACAGGCTCCAACACCGAAGGATGCTCCCAAGCCTCGGCAAAAACCTCCAAATCCCGACGTTTGTTTGCAAGCGCAAAGCCCAAAATCGCCAAGTTGTTGCTCTCTGTACCCCCGGAAGTAAAAACAACCTCACCCGGGCTACAGCCCAACACACAGGCAATCCCCGACCTCGCCGCGCCCAAAGCCCTCTCGGCCTGTATCCCCAGCCCATGGGGAGACGACGGATTTCCTCCGCCAAACTCTCCCAAGGCAAGTGCGGGCGTGGTAGCCGCATTATCAAAATAAATGTTTAACTTCTCCAACAATGCAATACCAACCTTCAAGTTCAATTTTCTCTAAAACATCAACGCCGCTCTCCCCGAAAGCCAAAAGGACTTCTTCGGCACGCTCGGCAATAATTCCCGAAGCAATAAACAACCCGCCACACACCAATATCTCATTAACAAAAGGAAGCAAATCAACAATCACATCGGCCACAATGTTGGCGACCACGATATTGCATCTCTCGCGGCAAATCTCTTTACGCAAGCCTTCGTCAGAAAGCACATCTCCCGACCGCACATCCAAGCGACCGGCCACAGAGTTAATCTCCGCATTCTTTTTGGTCGCCGCCATCGCGCCCGATGGGTCTATGTCACAGGCAAACACACTACTCGCACCCAGCAACAATCCTGTTATTGCTAAAATCCCACTCCCGCATCCTATATCAACGAGTATATCCCCCGCTTTCAGATATTTTTGCAAAGCGGACACACAGAGCCGAGTAGTCTGGTGCTGGCCTGTGCCAAAAGCCGAGCCGGGGTCGAGCGTAAAAACAACATCGCCCTCTAGTGGCGCATACTCTTCCCACTCCGGCACAATCACCACCCGACCAATCCTCAGTGGCTTGAAATGCTTCTTCCACTCATTTAGCCAGAGCGCATCATCGGCATGTTCGACAGCTACATCAAGAGGACCCAAGCTCTCGTCACACAGCCGAGCCAAAGCCTCGCGTACGTCGCCGAGCAATACCTCCCCTGCTTCGCCCTTCACCACATAAAAAACCACAAAAACATCTTCACTGTCAATTCTAAGCAAGTCATCTTCTGCATAATCCCACTGGGATGCCGTTTCTGTCAAATGCTTTACCCTGTCATGAGCATCCACGATTTCCACGCCCACGATATTGCATTCCATCAAAACCGCCGTTACTACCTCTGCACCATATGCCGTCGTGCGCACTCGCGCTTTAGTCCATTCCATACGCACCTCTTAATTCCAAATATCACGCTTGCCAAACACGTTCCGCAAAATCTCAATCTCCGTAATTGCATTTCCTGCTCGACTGTGGATTCATTGACCATTATACTCGCGCACTCATCTTTTATCAAGAAGGCCAAACACCCGAAAACGGCATACTTGTTTGGAAAAATGGTTTTTTTATGTTATTATAAAGCCATGATTTCAGGCGAAAATTTAACTTTTATATATGAAGAATATGATTCTTCCAAACCCCCTCTTGTTGCGTTGAAAAATATCGACGTAAACATCCAAGCGGGGGAATTTGTTGCTGTCTTGGGGCATAACGGCTCGGGCAAATCCACCTTAGCTCGCCACCTCAACGCCCTACTCGCCCCTACAGAAGGCACACTTTGGGTGCATGGCCTGGACACAAAAGACCCTGCCAATACTTGGCAAATCCGCCAATCCACGGGAATGGTATTCCAAAACCCCGACAATCAAATCATAGCCACTATAGTAGAAGAAGATGTTGCCTTCGGACCGGAGAATTTGGGTGTCGCTCCCGAAGAAATCCGTCGTCGTGTCACTGACACACTCGCGTCTGTCAATATGAGTGACTACGCCACCTTCGCCCCACATCATTTATCAGGCGGACAAAAACAACGGGTCGCCATAGCGGGTGTACTTGCAATGCACCCCAGCGTTATAGTGCTTGACGAGCCATCGGCTATGCTCGACCCTTCCGGGCGCAAGGAAGTTATGGATACCATAATTCACCTCAATAAAAAATATGCAATCACGGTAATTTTAATCACCCACTTTATGGAAGAGGCCGCACGCGCCGAGCGCGTAATTGTAATGGACGACGGCAGCATAGTGCTGGACGCGCCGCCACGCGAAATTTTTTCTCAAATTGAAAAGATGCAATCACTCGGTTTGGGTGTGCCACAAATCACAGAGCTGTCACATCTGCTCGGCAGGAAACACGTTATCACAGTAGAAGAGTTTTTAGACAACTTCGACCCTTCCGAAATAAAACACTATATATATGAAGAAACTCATACCAAAATCCAAACAAACCCTTCCCCACCCCTCCTGGAACTCGTAAATGTCTCCCATATTTACAACTCAAAATCCGTATTCGAAAAGACCGCCATCCACGATATTAACTTGAAAATTTATGACGGCGAAATAATAGCAATTATAGGCCACACAGGTTCCGGGAAAAGCACCTTGATACAACATTTTAATGCCCTCATAAAACCAACAGAAGGCGAAGTCCTAATCGAGGGCAAAAATGTCAGCGACTCTATCAAAGACTTGCGTCGACGCGTCGGGCTGGTTTTCCAATACCCGGAACATCAACTCTTTGAGGTAACTGTATACAAAGATGTTGCGTTTGGTCCTGCACGCCTTGGGCTTTCTGAAGAAGAAATAGAGAAAAACGTAAAATCCGCCCTCGACACCGTTGGCCTCGGAGAAGAATTTTATGAAAAATCACCCTTTGAGTTAAGCGGGGGAGAAAAACGTCGCGCCGCTATCGCCGGAGTATTGGCAATGCGCCCCGATGTCCTAATCCTCGACGAGCCGGCAGCAGGACTAGACCCTCGCGGCAAAAACGAAATCTTTGAACAAATAAAAAAAATGCATCAAGCCCTCGGGATTACAATAATACTTGTCTCGCACAGCATGGACGATGCCGCCCGGATGGCAAACCGCGTCCTTGTCATGAATCAAGGAAAAATCGTGCGTGATGACACCCCTGCCGAAATTTTTAGTGATGCGCTATTCCTCACCGACATAGGTCTCGACACTCCACAAATCACACAGCTTATGGCGTCTCTCCATGAAAAAAATCCTAATATCCCAAAGCGTGTTTTTTCAGTACAAGAAGCCGTCACGATACTCGAAAGGGGGTTTAACTCATGACCAAAATAACGGTTGGCCAATACTACCCGACCGACTCCCCTATCCATCGGCTCGACCCTCGTACAAAACTTATTGGTGTGATTTCATATATCACGATACTGCTTTTTGCTAACCACTTCATGAGCTATATCTTAGCCGCAGTTTTCGTTGTCGTTTTGGTTAAAGGTTCCAAAGTCCCTCCGACCTTGATATTTCGCGGCCTGCGCGCCATTATTTTCATCCTTGTATTCGCCTCAAGCATCAATCTTTTCCTCACACCGGGAGAGAATATTATCTTTCAGCTTGGATTCCTGCGCCTTACAACCGAAGGCATAGTGCTTGCGCTCCAAATGGTGTCGCGCCTTGTTTTGCTCATACTTGGCTCATCTTTGCTCACCCTCACCACTTCGCCCATACAGCTGACAGATGGGCTGGAGTCCCTGCTAAAGCCACTCAAAAGAATCCGCGTCCCGGCTCACGACATCGCCATGATGATGACAATAGCACTACGATTCATCCCTACCCTGGCTGACGAGCTCGACAAAATCATGAAGGCACAAAAAGCACGCGGGGCAGATTTTGAAACAGGCGGCCTCATAAAACGCGCACAGGCACTCATACCCATCCTTGTTCCGCTTTTTATTTCCGCATTCAAACGAGCCGACGAACTTGCCACCGCAATGGAAGCCCGATGTTATCGCGGTGACATTAATCGCACAAAAATGAAGCAAATGCATTTTACAAAAGCCGACGCATTCGCCGCATTGGTATTAATCGTTTTTTGTTTATGTATAATCGTAACCAGATTTATCTAGGGGTCGAGCCAGAAAGGGAGCGAGGGCAAAAGTTGCTCTCGCTCCCTTTTTCAACTCTACTCGGCGATACCGATGACCAGCCCGACTGTACGCAAACTGTCGGGCTGTGTTATTTGCTTTGGGGCAAAGGATTTGTTTAAGGATTCCAATATGATGGCGTTGCGCTTTTGGTCTATGCGCAGACGTTTACAATAAGCTTCTCCGTCATACACAAATACACCTACATTGTCGGGGTCTACCTTTGGTACAGCTTTTACGAAAACTATGTCACCGTCACATATTTTCGGCTCCATGGATTCGCCCCTTATGCGCACACAGAAGTCGGCTTTTTTTGATACTTGCGTAGCTACAAAGCGCATTTCTTCGTAGTCCGAGTCGGAGTCATCGGACAAATATGAACCCAAGCCTGCACTTGCACGCTGGTTGTACACACGCAACGTAACCCATTTGTCGTCGACTGCATTATAGGACTCGTCTCGAGTACTAAGAAAAGAGACACGCTCTACCTCTTTGCCCAAAACCAAATCCACAACCTCACGACCATGAGTGTCCAGTTGTCGATATTTTTTTATATGATTATTTTCTTCTTCGTTTAAGATGGCGATTTCGTCAGCTTTTTTGCGATTTTCGCTAACGCCCAGCAGATAGTCCAGGCTTACATTGTAGTGACGAGCCAGCAACTGCAAAACTTCGGAGTTTGGCTCACGGAATCCGGATTCATAATTTGCATAGGTGCTATAGTTTAGTGGTAGTTTTGAGACAAGTTCTCTCTTGCTCATGTTTTTTTCTTTTCTTAAAATACGTAAACGCTCTGCTATCATGAGTCACCTCTGTATGAGTCCGCATTTTAGGACGCGGCACTTTTGTTCGCACAAGAAAAGCTTACTACATGCGGGTTTTTAATGCAAGAAAAATCGTGACATTTTTCAAGAAAATGTCCTCGTTATGCGTGTCGAATTTTTTTTCGTCTTTTTCTTGACCTTGTATACAAGGTGTGTAATAATCAAATCATTCCACGACAGCCTCAAAACCGAAGGGGGAAATTATGTACGTCAATATCGAAATCGAGCGCATTCGCCGACATATGAGCAAGGCAGAAATGTGTCGACGCATCAACACGCCTGCGGAAGTGCTAAATGACTGGATTCACAGGCGTACAGCCATCCCTGCAAACAAGCTTCGCGCCCTGTCGTTGCTTTTTGATGGCTGTAGTGTGGATTATTTATTAAAAGAAAGGAGGTGAACTACCAATGTATACGCTATACAAAAGTTGCACACTGTACACAACAGGGCTTGTTATCAGCATTTTCCAATATCTGTTCGGAGGTTTTGACATGCTGCTACAGACCCTTGTTGTACTCATGGCAATCGACCTCTTGTCGGGACTTATCAATGCCGTCATCCTCCGTCGACTGTCCAGCCGCGCAGGTATCCATGGATTATTAAAAAAAGCCGCTTGCTTTTTGCTCATAATAGCCGCCGTACACCTTGACGCTCTGCTCGGTACAAATACACTAACACGCGACGCTGTCATCATCGCATTCTGCCTAAACGAACTCATCAGCATCCTCGAAAATGCAGGCGAAATGGGAATAAAAATGCCCGCTCCGCTGGTCAATGCGATGGAGTTGTTGAATAAAAAAGGCTAACGTTCATAAATAGTAATCCTGTTCAACATCTGCGGCAAAGTTTAATAGCTTTAACAATCGGGTGCGCAGATTTGAAAACTCTGACGAGCCACGATTGCGCGGATACGACATTGGTACGGTTATGACTTCGGCAATACGTCCGGGTCTTGGCGACATGACAACTATTCTATTGCTTAGGTAGACAGCCTCATCCACATCGTGAGTGACCATTACCATTGTGTTTTCTCGCTCTTTCCAAAGGCGGATTATTTCATCTTGGAGGGTCATGCGAGTAAAACTGTCAAGCGCGCCAAGCGGCTCATCAAACAAAAGCACATCGGGAGATACAGCCAACGAGCGGATAACGGCGGCACGTTGGCGCATTCCTCCCGACAGCCGGTGCGGATAAGAATTTGCAAACTCTTTTAACCCGACCTTTTCGATTAAAGGCTCAACCGCTTGAACATAGTCTTTGTACCGCCCCGAAGATTTTAAGGCAAAAATAATATTTTTACGAATTGTAAGCCATGGGAACAATGCATGTTCTTGAAAAACCAATCCCCTGTCAGGCGATGTACACTCTACCGCTTTCCCATCAAATATAATTTCGCCGCGTGTAGGTTTTTCCAGCCCCGCAACCATTCTAAGCAAGATGGATTTTCCACAACCGCTTGTGCCGACAATGGAAACAAATTCGCCCGAGTTTATCAAAAAGTTAAGGCTCTCGACAGCACAAACATCCTCGTTTGTGCTGTTTTTATATGTTTTGTTCACATCCATTATTCGGATTCTGCCTTTTTTCATGATGTTTCACCCCAACGCAAGACTCGCCGCTTGATGATGTCAAGCACAGCGTTTACAACAAAAAATGTTATTGCTATGATTACAACAGCGGCATACATGCCTGCAAAATCCGCCCATCCCCTCTGACGGCTGATGTACCAACCCAAGCCCGCTTCAACTCCCATCATTTCTGCAATGAGTAGTGAAGTACATGCAATAGACATGCCCTGCGTCAACCCTTGAAATATAAAAGGCAATGATGCAGGAACCGCGACCTTAAAAATCATACCGACTTTTGATGCACCAAATGTACTCGCAGCTTCAAAAGTCACCTTTGGAATACTCAACACACCGTTCATAGTTGTGGTTGCCACGGGATACCATACAGCAAGTGCGATTAAAACGACCGCTCCACTAAACAGGCTTGATGCAAGTATGATGATTATCGGTAGCCAAGTCACCGGCGGGATTGAACCAAACAACTTTAGAAGTAGCGAAACCCAATACCTTACTTTTTCGGAACGACCCGCCGCAACGCCTGTAATGACACCTGCCGCTACACCGATGCCATAACCTGTGAACAAAAGCATAAGTGAGTGCAAAACCGACCTTGTAAGAATTTGGCGGTCACGTATCATTGCATTTAGAATCGCGTCAGGCCACGGAACAAAAGGCTGTGGCAATATTCCTGTCGTAAGCGTCAAAATATCGTAGGCAAGCAGCAATATAAGCGCGACTGTTATAATCGGCGATTTTTTTTGCAAATCCATATTTGCCCTTTTAGAAAATAGTGCGACAATATTCCATACTATAAAAATCAGCACCAACACTGCCATAAACCAAACAAATACATCGGTAGTCTCTCCTGCTTTTGGAACAAACAGATATTGCAAAACAATAGCAATACAGACAAAAACAGGGAGTATTCCCCTTATCCCAGCGGGTGCCATACTTGTAACCTCAGTGCGTCGGGGTCAAGTGCAGGGTTTATGACACCCAGTGCTTGATACTCATCAATAGAAGTAATCAGCGTTTGCTCTGTGATGTCATGCGGCACTCCCCAAATCCAGTTGCTCATAAGACCCACCACATAATCAATATCTATCGCCGCACTTAGATATCCGGCTTGTATTAAAACCGTTACTGCCTCCCTTTTATTTTCTTCACTTTCATTCATCCATCTTGATGCATTGTACACAGCGCGAGTAATCCGCTCTGCCACTTCGGTATTTTCGTCAATAAAGCTACCCATAAGCCCCAAAACACAGCAGTTTTCTGTCTCAAAATCGTCATCATCCAATGAGCGGATGACACGCAACACACCGTCATCAACAAAACGTTGCCCCACCTGGTCAGGAATGACCGCTACCTGTACCGCTCCGTTTTGCAAAGCAATCACGGCCTCGGCCGGCGGAAAGTCTCTCCATGTAAAATCATCCGTCACAAGGCCTTCTCTATGAATAAAGCGCGTTGCAATATTATGAAACGCACCACCTATCGCGCCGCTAACTGCTACGCTTTGCCCGATTTCGAAAGCTGTTATATGAGAATCAGCAAGCACAAATGCGGATGCACAACCCGTATGCAACCCCTGTGTAAAGCGTATATCAATGCCCTGCGTAACAGGCACAAGCCAACCGGCCAGCATCCCGGCCACAGCGTCAATATGCCCTGCCGCCAACGCATCGCGAGAACTCACCAAATCACCGGTCACAATAATTTCTGTGATTAGTCCTTCTGCCGCGAAAAAGCCGTTAACATGAGCCAGCGGAATTACAGCTTGGCAAAGCCCACCTTCAAAACCCAAGCGTATTGCCCTCACTTCCCCACCCTCACTCGCTCCTGCGCAGCCGACCATGCCGATTAAAACCACCAAAACAATAATTTTTAACATTTTTATGCCCCTTTCCATGACATGCATTACATATCTGCATAGACAGTATTGCATGGGCAGGGTTTTAGGATGTCAAGAATTATTTTTTATTACATATATGTTTGGCATGTATTTCGAAAATAAATAGGGGCTGTCTCATTAAGCCCCAATAAAAAAGCGAGAGAAGTGTGAAGAAAATCACGCAACTCTCGTTTTTTGTTGTAAAATTAATTATGAGAAAAA
>JGI24703J35330_11748562_pt1 | contig 20024 bp, 23 predicted proteins | sample TergutNt197P1_FD_35330 | JGI IMG/M metagenome (IMG submission 35330) | reverse complement strand
GCGCGAACCCGCAGCGTAGCGAGGAAGCGTAGTCGGGCTTTGCCCGACGTAGCGGCGGGGTCGTAGGGGCAGAGCCCCTACTAAAAAAAGGAGAGAGAGAAAATGTTGGAAAAGATTACACAAATTTTGAGAGATTACAAGAGTGAGGAAGGGCTGGAAGTTACAGCGGCATCAACGTTTGAGGAGCTTGAGTTAGATTCGCTTGACCTTGTGCAGTTGGTGATGGACGTGGAAGAAGCGTTTGAAATTACGATTAAGCTTGACGCGCCAATAGCAACGGTTGCAGAGCTTATGGAAATGATTGAGAAGGCGAAGTAATGATGTGGCAGGGGTTTGAGCTGTGTAGCGCGTTGGGGTTAGAGTACCCGATTTTCCAAGGTGGAATGGCATGGATTTCGGATGCAGGCCTTGCGGCGGCAGTGTCTGAAGCGGGCGGGCTTGGGATAATTGCCGCAGGGCACGCACCGGGCGATTATGTTCGCGAGCAGATTAAAAAAGCAAAAAGTCTCACAAATAAGCCGCTGGGCGTTAATATCATGCTGATGAGCCCGTTTGCAGAGGAAGTTGCAGAAATTCTTGCCGAAGAGGAAATTGACGTAATTGTAACCGGTGCGGGCAATCCTGCGAAGTATATGGAAAAATGGCGTGCGGCGAAGATAATTCCGGTAGTGGCGTCAGTTGCACTGGCAAAAATGATGGAACGAAGCGGAGCATTTGCAGTAATTGCAGAAGGAAGCGAAAGCGGCGGGCATATAGGCGAGCTTACGACCATGGCATTGATGCCGCAGGTATGCGATGCGGTAAAAATTCCTGTGATTGCGGCAGGCGGGATTGGTGACGGGCGCGGCGTTGCGGCGGCGTTGATGCTTGGTGCGGCGGGAATTCAGGTTGGCACGCGCTTTTTGCTTGCGAAGGAGTGCGCGGTTCACACGAAGTACAAGGAACTGATTTTAAAAGCTAAGGATATCGACACTATTGCAACGGGCAAACGGTTGGGGCATCCGGTGCGCGCATTAAAAAATCCTTTTTCGCGAGAATTTTCCAAGAAGGAATACGACAGCAGTATTACCAACGAAGAGCTTGAAGCCTTTGGTGCAGGCGCGTTAAAACGCTCGGCAATAGACGGGGACGCAGCAACAGGTTGTTTCATGGCAGGGCAAATTTCCGGAATGTTGAGCAAGGAACAATCAGCCCGTGAAATTGTTTCAGAGCTTTTTGAACACGCAGAGGAGGTGCTTGCAAAATGGAAAATTGCAAAATAGCCTTTGTGTTCCCGGGTCAAGGGGCGCAGTACAGCGGCATGGGTAAGTCGTTGTACGAAAACTACGCGGCGGCACGTAAAATATACGATATTTGTAATGCGCGTGACATAAACGAAATCTCTTGGCACGGAGCGAGAGAGGATTTAACGCCGACAAATATTGCGCAAAGAGCTATTTTTACAGTGGATTTGGCGGCTGCAATGGCGTTAAAGGAACGGCTGAAAGAATACGATTTAAAAGCCGAAGGTGCGGCGGGTTTTTCGCTTGGAGAAATTCCCGCGCTTGCTTATTGCGGGCTTATGGGCGCAAAGGATGCTTATGAATTTGTATGTTTTCGCGCCGATACAATGCATGAAACCGCCTCGGCAGGGCAGGGCGGCATGATGGCTGTTTTGGGGCTTTCTGCGGTTGCGGTGGAAGAAATTTGCGCAAAAGTTGAAGGCACATATCCCGTAAACTACAACGCACCGGGGCAAGTGGTTGTTGCGTATGAAATTAAAGCAGAAGCCGAATTAAAATCCGCAGTTAAGGTATCAAGTGGAAAAGCTTTACCCCTTGCCGTGGCAGGAGCATTCCACAGCCCACTTATGGACGCCGCTTCTGCAAAAATTGAGGAATACTTAACTGGCGTAAAACTTACAAAACCAACAATCCCACTGTATTCCAATGTAACAGGCGAAGTTTACGGCACATCAAAAGATGAAGCGCGCCGGCTTCTTTCGCAGCAAGTAAACAGCCCTGTTCGTTGGCAAACCACCATCGAAAATATGATTTCCGCAGGCTTTGACACATTTATCGAAACCGGCCCGGGCAAGGCGTTAGCGGGAATGATAAAAAAAATCGACAAAAATACAAGAACATTCAGTGTATTCGACGAGGAAACCTTGGAAAGCTGTATTGAAAATTTGAAGTTGTGAAGGGTTGAATGTTAAATGTACATCGAATTTGAAGTTGAGAAGGGTTGAATGTTAAATGTACAGCGAAAATTTTTTAAAAGGAAAGATTGCGGTAGTAACAGGCGCGTCGCAGGGAATAGGGCTTGCAATAAAGAATGCATTCGAGGCGGCGGGCGCAACGGTTGTCTGCGTAGACATTACGAACGCAGAATACATTTGCGACGTCTCAGACTTCCTGCAAGTAAAAAATATTTGTGCAGAAATTATAAAAAACCTTGGCGGCGTTGATATTTTAGTAAATAACGCAGGCATAACTAAGGACGGCTTACTGCTTGGTATGGGCGAAGATGACTTCGACCGCGTGATTGCCGTTAACCTGAAAGGCGCATTCAATTTTACAAAGCATCTTACTAAACCCCTGATGAAATCGGGAAGCGGGCGGGTAATCAACATGGCATCGGTGATTGGGCTAAACGGAAATGCCGGGCAAGCCAATTACGCCGCGTCAAAAGCCGGTTTAATCGGCTTTACAAAGTCGGTAGCCAAAGAGCTTGCAAGTCGCAAGGTTACGGTAAATGCCATTGCACCGGGCTTTATCCAAAGCAGCATGACGGATGCTATGCCCGAAGCCGCACGCGAAAAAATATTGGCAAACATTCCCGCAAAACGTATGGGCTTGCCCGATGAAATTGCCGCGCTTGCGGTGTTTCTGGCATCAGATGCGGCATCATACATTACGGGCGAGGTTATAAAAACAGATGGAGGGCTGTTCATATGAAACGGGTTGTTGTAACGGGGCTTGGTGCGGTAACGCCCGTGGGGAACACTGTTGAGACGTTCTGGGAAAGCCTGAAAGCCGGCGTGCATGGTTTCGCGCCAATTGCGAAAATTGATAATTCCGACATGAAAGCAAAAGTTGCGGCGGAAGTAAAAAATTTTGAGCCATCTGAGTATGTATCAAAAGGTGAAATTCGCAAAACCGACCGCCATCAACTTTTTGCGGTTGCGGCGGCGGCACAGGCGGCAACAGACTCCGGAATTAACGCCGAAGAAAACATCGACCCAACACGGCTTGGCGTGTACATTGGCACAGGCATTGGCGGGTTGGATACGATGGTTGCGCAAGCCGATGTTATGCGCGAAAAAGGCCCTGACAGGGTTTCTCCCTTTATGGTGACGATGATGATTGCGAATATGGCATCCGCGCTTGTTGCAATAAAGTTTAACGCACGCGGCATAAATTTGCCCATTGTTACGGCATGTGCAACTGCAACGCATTCAATAGGCGAGGCATTCCGCGCAATAAAGCATGGTTATGCCGATGCTGTTTTTGCCGGCGCGGCAGAATCTTCCATTAACAGGCTTGGCGTGGGCGGGTTCACCAGCGCGCTTGCCCTTTCTGCAAGCGACGACCCGGATAACGCTTCAATGCCCTTCGATAAGCGCCGCAACGGGTTTGTTATGGGTGAGGGCGCGGGCGTGCTTCTTTTGGAAGAATACGAACATGCAAAGGCTCGTAACGCAAAAATTTACTGCGAAATCGGCGGTTACGGAAACACCTGCGACGCACACCATATAACCGCGCCGCACCCCGAAGCCGAAGGTACAGCTTTGATGATTAAAAACGCATTTGCGGAAGCGGGGCAAATCCCCGACGAAAAGCTTTATATCAATTCACACGGCACATCCACCCCTCTTAACGACGCGGCAGAAACCCTTGCAATCAAAAAGGCTTTTGGCGAAGAACTTGCGCGAAAAATTGTCATAAGCTCTACAAAATCCATGACGGGGCATCTTCTTGCTGCCGCCGGCGGAATAGAAGCAATAGCTTGCATTAAAGCCTTGCAGACAGGCATAGTTCCGCCAACAATCGGTTACAAGGAACCCGACCCCGCCTGCGATTTGGATTATGTGCCAAACACCGCACGCAAGGTTGATATCAACAAAGCCCTGTCAACATCACTTGGTTTTGGCGGGCATAATGCGGGCGTGCTGTTTGTAAAAATTTAACATGAAAGAAAAAAGAAAGTCGCGTGCCGCAAGGGGACTTTGCCCCCGCAAGCGGCGTGCATTAAGGAGAATTTACGATGAGAGATTCCGGATATATTCATGAAATTGAAAGAGTTTCAAAACTTATGGATGCACACGGGCTTCACCATGTCACCTATTCCGAGGGGACGTTTTCATTAAGCCTGTCAAAGAACGGAATGTTTGGCAGCGGTCAGGCATTCGCACTGCCCGTGCGTTCTTCGCCGTCGGTGGAAATGTCCATTGCCCCGCCGAATGAGCCATTGGAAAAAACATCCGCGCCAACAGGCAATCCCGGTTTGGATTTAACCGGAACGTCCGGTGCGAACAATGCGTCCGGTGCGAACAATGCGACCGGTGCGGCCGGTGCGGTGGAGGTTAAATCCCCCATGGTTGGTGTATTTTTTATCGCGCCTGCCCCGGATGCCGACCCATTTGTGCAAATAGGCCAAGAAGTAAAAAAGGGTGATATTTTGTGCATCCTTGAAGCCATGAAACTTATGAACGAGATTCAGGCAGAGTTTGATGGCACAATCGCCGATATTTGCGTGAAAGACGGCGAAGTTGCGGAATTCGGGCAGACATTGTTTAAAATAAAACCGGCATAATCCCGGGTTTTAAAGGAGATTTGAATATGGAATGGCTAACGGGTCTTATAATTTCACTGGCAATAGGCGCGGTAATCGGTTGGATTGCCGGTATCATCATGGACAGCCAAGGTTCTTTGTTGCGTAATATTGTATGCGGCGTTTTGGGCGGGGCTTTGGGCGGCGTAATCGGTGGGTTTCTCCCTTTCGACGGGCGAATTCTCGGTTGGGTCTGCGCCGTTGTCGGGGCTTGCATTATAATTTACGTTGCAAAAGCATTAAAAATATGAGGCACGACAAAAGCATGAACAAGACCTTGAGGGCTTCGCCCTCAAACTCCCACCCGCTTTTTGAAAAAAGCGGGGCAAAAACTTTAACTTTGAAATCAAAAATCGTGCGTACGCACGGTTTTAGGTTAAAGTTTTGATGAAACTTTTTCAAAAGTTTCCGGGGTTTGGGGTGAAACCCCAAGGTTTTGACCTTCATGCGTTTGTCGTGAAATATGAGGGGATATTCGTGAAAAATAAATTAGATGAATCCATTTGTGCCGAAGGCACGCCAAATAAAATGACGAAAAATGAAATAATGGAAATTCTGCCGCATCGCCCGCCAATGCTTCTGATTGAAGAGGGCGAGCTTGCAGACGGCGTTTCAATTTGCAGGTACACGATAAAAGGCGACGAATTTTTTTTGCAAGGGCATTTTCCGGGTAACCCGGTTGTGCCGGGTGTAATCCAATGCGAAATGATGGCGCAAGCGTCCTGTTTTCTTGTTGGGAAAAAAGATAACAATGTAACCCCGTATTTCACAGGCATGGAAAAAGTAAGGTTTAAGAAAAAAGTTGTGCCGGGTGACTGCATCACGCTTAAAAGCGAGTTGGTTAAACAAAAGGGAGCATTCTATTTTGTCAAATGTTCCGGCGAGGTAATGGGCGAAATCTGTTGCACCGCCGAAATCTCATTCGCGCTGATGTAGGGAGTGTCCGCACCCTCCGGGAGGTTTTATAATGTTTTCAAAAATTTTAATCGCCAACCGTGGCGAAATTGCAATACGTGTTATTCGTGCGTGCAAAGAGATGGGAATAAATACCGTTGCAGTGTATTCCGAGGCCGACCGCGATGCCCTGCATGTTTCTCTTGCAGAGGAAAGTTGCTGTATCGGCAAGGCGACTTCGGCAGAAAGTTATCTTAATATGAACAATATCATTTCTGCCGCCAAAGCTTTTGGTGCGGAAGCAATTCATCCCGGCTATGGATTTTTGTCGGAAAACCCCGCATTTTCAAACCTTTGCGCCAAGCATGAAATAACTTTTATCGGGCCCTCGGGTGCGGTAATTGCGCAAATGGGCGACAAAGATATGGCACGAAAAACAATGGCGGCGGCGGGCGTTCCCATTATCCCCGGCTGTGAGCTTGTGGAAAACCTTGCGCACGCCAAAACCGAAGCAGAACGAATTGGCTTTCCGCTGTTAATTAAAGCGCGTGCAGGCGGCGGCGGGCGCGGCATTCGCCTTGTAAACGCCGCAAGCGAGTTGGAAAATCAATATAATCTTGCCACAAACGAAGCCTTGTCCGCGTTTAAAGACGGCTCTGTTTACATGGAAAAATATCTTACAGGCGTAAAACATATAGAGGCGCAAATTTTGGCAGATAATTTCGGCAATGTAGTCTGCCTTGGCGAACGTGATTGCTCTATGCAACGCCGCAACCAAAAACTTGTGGAAGAAAGCCCTTCGCCCGTGGTGACGGACGAGATGCGCAAGCGATTTTCCGACATGGCAATTCAGGCGGCAAAGGCCGTAGATTATCGCGGCGCAGGCACAATAGAGTGTTTGTACGACCAAAAAAGCGGCGAATTCTATTTTATGGAAATGAACACCCGCTTGCAGGTTGAACACCCCGTAACCGAGTTTGTAACCGGTGTAGACCTTGTAAAATGGCAGATTCGCATAGCCGCAGGCCTGCCGCTGAAGTTTAAGCAAGAGGACATAAAGCTTGACGGCTTCGCAATCGAATGCCGCATAAATGCCGAGGACGCAAACTTTAAGCCGTCCTGCGGGAAAATTACTATGTTGCATGTTCCGGGCGGCCCGCTTGTGCGCTTTGATTCCGCAATTTACAGCGGTTATTCCATTCCGCCGTTTTATGATTCCATGATTGGAAAACTCATAGTTGCTTCGCGAAGCAGCCGCAAGGGTGCAATCCGTAAAATGAAAGCCGCCCTTGCCGAGCTGGTAATCGAAGGTGTTGCAAATAATTCCGAGTTGCAAATGGATATTATGAACTATGAAGAATTCGCCGAAGGCGGATACACCACCGCCAGTTTAGAGCAGATGTTAAGCAACGATTGAATGACCCAAGGAATTGTGCATGTTATTCCTTCACAGTTCCCAAAGCGACCCAAAAGGAGTTGTAGTTTAAATGCCGTTTTTTATTTTTAAAAGCCCAAAAAATCAGCTTGAGGGCGGGCCGAACCCACGCAAGTTGGAAAAAGCCATAAACAAGGGAATGACGGAAGACCTTTTGATTCCCTGCCCAAAATGCAAAAAAAGCCTTGAAGACAGCGATTTAATAAGCCGATTGGGGGTATGCGTGTACTGCGGGTATCATTTTCGCCGGAGTGCGCGGCAAAGGCTTAATTATATCTGCGACAAAAAAAGCTTTTGGGAAATGGACGCTTTGCTTGAATCCGTTAATGTTTTGGACTTTCCTGATTACGACAAAAAGTTGGAAAATGCAAAGCTGGGAAGCAATGAAAATGATGCCGTTGTTTGCGGCACATGCACAATCAACGGCATGGAAACGGCAATTTTTGTAATGGAGCCTTACTTCATGATGGGCAGCATGGGCATTGTTGTAGGTGAAAAAATCACGCGACTTTTTGAACATGCGCTGAAAGAAAAACTGCCCGTTATAGGTTTTGCGGTTTCCGGCGGTGCAAGGATGCAAGAAGGGATTCTTTCCCTTATGCAAATGGCAAAAATTTCCGGCGCGGTAAAACGCCACAGCGACGCAAGGCTTCTGTATCTGTGCGTTTTAACTGACCCCACCACCGGCGGCGTAACCGCTTCATTTGCGATGGAAGCCGATATTATTCTTGCCGAACCCGACGCGCTTATAGGTTTTGCAGGCCCAAGGGTTATCGAGCAAACAATACGCAAAAAATTGCCCGAGGGTTTTCAGCGCGCCAATTTCCTTTTGGAAAAAGGCTTTGCCGACGAAATTGTCGAGCGCAAAAATCAAAAAAAATATATAACAAGGGTTTTACGATTGCATAATACGCCAATCAAGAGCGGCGTATAAAAGGGAGATTCCATGTCTGCATACGAAAAAGTAACAGCCGCCCGCGCAAAGGGGCGTTCCACCGCGGTGGATTATATCCGCGAAATTTTTGCGGATTTTACAGAGATGCACGGCGACCGCCGCTTTGGTGATGATAAATCTGTAATCGCGGGGATTGCGCGGTTAAACAACATGCCCGTAACGGTGATTGGCATCGAAAAAGGGCGTAATATCAAAGAACGCGGGCTAAGGAATTCCGGCTCGGCGCACCCGGAAGGATATCGCAAGGCATTGCGCCAGATGAAGCTTGCAGAGAAATTTGACAGGCCGGTAATTTGTTTTGTGGATACACCCGGGGCGTTTTGCGGCATTGGCGCGGAAGAACGCGGGCAGGGTCAGGCAATTGCCGAGAATTTGATGGAAATGATGACATTAAAAGTGCCTGTTATTTCCATTGTGATTGGCGAAGGTGGAAGCGGCGGGGCCCTTGCATTATCCGTTGCCGACGAGGTTTGGATGCTGGAAAACGCCGTGTATTCGGTGATTTCGCCCGAAGGCTGCGCAAGCATTCTTTGGAAAGACGCCGGCCGCGCAAAAGAGGCGGGCGAATGCCTGAAACTTACTGCCGAAGACCTTCATAAATTCAATGTAATTGAAAAAATAATACCCGAACGCGGCAAAAAATTCGCGCATATTAAAGCAGAACTACTGAATACGCTTACCAAAAATAAAAATCTTTCTCACGAACAGTTGACTGAAAACCGTTACGCAAGGTTCAGAAAAATGGGATGGGGCGAGGCATGAACCCGATAATTATTCAAGGCGGAATGGGCGTTGGGGTTTCTTTGTCGTCTCTTGCGGGCGCGGTTGCGGCAGAGGGTGGCATTGGTGTAATTTCAGCGGCATTGCCGGGTTACAATCGCGAGGGATTTTTGAACAACCCGCTAAAAGCCAATCTCGAAGCCCTTGCAGAGCATATAAAAATTGCAAAATATATGGCTGAAAAAGCCGGAAACGGTGGGCTTGTGGGCGTAAACATCATGTGCGCCCTTAGTGGTTATGCCGATTACGTTAAATGCTGCATGGAAAACGGCGCGGATTTAATTATCTCCGGCGCGGGCTTGCCAACCGATTTACCCGCTTTACTTGCGGATTCCGGTGGCGTTGACAAAAATAACAAAAATAACAAAAATGCCAAAAGCATCAAAAATGTTCCGATTGTATCATCCAAAAAAGCGGCAAGCATTCTTTTGCGGCTTTGGGATAAAAAATTCGGCAAAACCGCTCACATGCTTATTATCGAAGGCCCGAAAGCCGGCGGGCATTTGGGTTTTTCCCATGAAGAGTTGGAAAAATACGAAAAAGATGAAAACCTATTTAAAAACGAGATTAAATTAATCTTGCAAGAGGTCGCCTGTTACGAAGAAAAATACAATCGTAAAATCCCTGTAATTTTTGCGGGCGGCGTTCATTCTCGCGAAGATATTAAAAGCTATACGGCACTTGGTTGTGCAGGCGTTCAAATTGCGACACGATTTGTTGCAACGGAAGAATGTGACGCCGCGCAGGCATTCAAAGAGGCCTATGTTCGCGCCTGTACCGATGATATTAAAATAGTAAAAAGCCCCGTGGGAATGCCGGGCCGTGCGTTAAAAAACGAATTTTCCGCGCCGGTTTCGCAGTGCCTCAAATGCATAAACCACTGTAATCCCGCAAAAATCCCCTATTGCATAAGCCGCGCCTTGATTAACGCCGTAAGGGGTGACATCAAAAACGGCCTTATTTTTTGCGGCGCGAACGTTGACAAAATCACGAAAATATGTACAGTTAAAGAAATTATGAACGAATTGAGGGAGTTTCCGTGTTAGACAAACCGTTCGACAGCCAAAGCGTAGAGGGCACAACTCAGTTTCGCCCGGATTTTAATAAGCTTTTGGCAAACAATCAAAATGTAATACCCGTTGCGGTTCAGCACGCAGATACCCACGAGGTTATTCTTATTGCGTACACCAATCAGCAGGCGTTTGACGAAACAATAAAAACCGGCAAGGCCATTTTTTGGAGTACATCACGGGGAAAATTGTGGTTTAAGGGCGAAGAATCCGGCAACACATTTTCGTTAAAGTCGATTTATGTAAACTGCGAGCAGAATTCTTTGGTGTACAAGGTTGTGCCGGATAAGGGCAATATCTGCCATGTAACAGCCGCAGGCGTTGCAAAAAATTGCTTCTACAGAGAGTTTGACAGGGAACGAAAAAAGCTGGTTTTTACCGATGATTTGTAAACGAGGTCGCTTAAAATAAAATCAAATAAAACCGTGGGACTCCGTCCCACACCCTGCAAGCTTTTTGAAAAAAGCTTGAGCAAAAACTTTATTTTGAAACCTAAAATCGTGCGTTCGCACGATTTTTTATAAAGTTTTGATTAAACTTTTTCAAAAGTTTATGGGGTGTGGGGTGAAGCCCCACGGTTTTTCTTTAACAAGACAGCCCCTTTTGTACATTGACCTTGATACAATGAAAATGTACAGCGAAATTTTGTGTTCGTTGTAGGGATAAATCTTTGCAAATCCTACGAAATCGCTGTATGATATACATATATACGAATATCTCATGGGTCAGAGGGTGGTAAACATGATGCAAACGAAGGAAACGAGAGTAAACAAGTGGGGGTCAAGTCTTGGCATAAGGCTTCCGCGAGAATTTACCGACCTTTTCGGCATAGAACACAAATCAAAAGTTCAAATGGAAATGAAAAACGGGGGTTTGCTTGTCATACCCGTCGTTGAATCGCGCAAACGCAAGCCCCTTGCAGAAATTCTCTCGGAGGCACTTGATATCGGGGAATGGGACGGAACACCTGCTGAAATAAATCCCGAAGAAAGGCAGTGGCTTGACAGTCCTTCCATTGGTGCAGAGGTTGTTCAATATGAATAAGCCGAAGCAGGGGGAAATAATTTTAACCAATTTTGACCCTGTTAAAGGGCATGAGCAATCGGGCTATCGTGCCGCGCTTGTAGTAAGCAACTCAGATTTTAACAATGCCAGCAACCTTATTTGGATTTGCCCCATAACAAAGTCTAACAGAAAAAAGCCTATGGACATACCGCTTTAAGGAACAAAAACAACGGGATTTATCCTGTGCGAACATATTCGGGCGGTTGATTTGCTAAATCGAGGATATAATCCAACAAATGATATTTTACCCGAAGAAACGCTTTTTCAAGTAATCGACATTGTTCAAGGTGCGGTGGACGTACTTCAGAAATCATTGTAGGGTTATTTTATCTAGGAGGAAGTAATGACCGAACAAGTTGCAATCCAAAAGCTGAAGGAAATATTTGAAAGCAATGAGGATAAACGAATTCTCGTTCTAGGCACTACTTGCGTAGGGAAAACGACATTATTAAAGAACTTTCCTGAAGGACGTGATATGGATTCGCTTGTTTGGGAACTCTTGCCAAAAGAAGCCCAAGATGAATTAAGCACACCCACATGGACTGATGAAATGAGCAAAACATGGCGCGAGTACGTCATAAAAGCAAAACAAATTATAAAAATTGGACATGGTTATCCGCTTTTTGCTGCTACTTCATTCGACAGCGATATTATTGTTTACTTGAATATTGATGAAAAGATTTTGCGCGAACGGACAACGAAGCGCGGCATTGATTACAAAATAGCGTTAGAGAATGACAAGCGCATCAAAGAAGAAATACGAGTAGCAAATCTACCTGTCTTCGTTGTAGACATTTCCTAACAGGTTTATCCGAAATTAAGCCCAATACAGCATTTTCAGTTTTCGTTGTCGCGTTGCGAGCAAAAAAATTGCCGGCATTAGGTCGTTTTTTTGCGAAGCAAGGCGACTACGAAAACGAAAATTGCTATAACGAGGAAAGCCCCGAACATCTGTCGTTCGGGGCTTTTTATGCGTGTATCAATCTTGGCTATATCACTTATAATTTTATTGCTTAAACAAATATAAGGGCGATAGCCTTGCTGTTCATGCCCCTGTTTTGGATTTAGATTAATTTTGATGATATCGCCCTGTACCGGAACGCCATTTACCATTTTTCATTTCCTACCGTTTCACCCAAATCGTTTAGCTCTGTTTGAAATATGCCGCCGTTATAATCTTTGAAAAGGTATTCCAATGTTCCTTGTTTTGGGGTTGGGGTTCTCGTTAAAATAATCCATTTATTTCCGCCAAACATTACCATTGTTGCGGATAACGCAGTCATTTCCTTGCCTGAGAGACATTTACCCCTTTGGCGAGTCTGAAACGATATATACAAAGTACAAAAAATCTGTGCCGAGTACATGTGAAAAATTTTTTTAGTCGATATAATTCGAGATGAGAAAATAAATTGAAGGGAGGTACGCAGGAAAGTTCTTTTCTTTTTCCTATAATCAGAATGGAGGATTTTCATGAGAAGCAAGTTACAATTTAAAAAGGTAGTGGCTGTTGTACTTACGCTAATGATGGCAATGGGTCTGTTCCCCGTAGTCGCAATGGCAGATGACAACGGAGTTGTACCAAGGTCTACATTTGCAGACTTTACCCAACCCGAAAATTTGCAAAGGCATTCACAAATTCCCGATTTGCTTGTGATGTGGGACGGCACACCTGTTACCACCCCCGAGCAATGGGAAGAGCGCAGACAAGAAATCCGCAGCTTGTTAGAATTTTACTTCTACGGGCCGGTACGTATTACACCTAACTATGTAGGTGTTTCTTCTGTTGCAGTTAACCCGGGTGCCGGTGGCGCGCAAAACGTTGTTGTTACCCTTGAGGGCGGCGCAGACGCGCAAAACTTCGCAACCGGCGTAAGCACAACCGGCGCAACACCAAACTTGGCATCTGTAGCCATTACCGTACCTGAGGGCGAACCTCCTGTTGGTGGTTGGCCGCTTATTATCGGACAACCCCACAGTGCGGCATTTTGGCATGCAAGGGGTTTTGCTACTGCGGGAGTTCCCACCGCACGCGCCGCGCATGACGCGCTGTTCGGGCCTCGCCTTAACACAGTTTGGTACAGAAACACAGGCGCATATGCTATTGCAGCATGGAATATTCAAATGCTGATTAACGGCCTTCGCGTTGAAGCAGCAAGTGTTGAACCCAGAATAAACATCAACCCCGACCGCGTAGCCATTTCCGGTGCTTCAACCAACGGAAAACGTGCAGCGGCAGTTGGTGCTATGGCTGAATGTGTATGGCTTAGTATTCCCGGCGCAGGCGGCACAGGTGCTGCAAACATGTACCGTCAAAACAGCGCAGGTACTGTATGGAATTTGTACAGCGGCCCTTCAACCCTTGAAGGTTCACCCGGCGGCGGCGTAACAGGCGGTCAATGGGGGCCCATCGGCTTGGCTGAATCATGGGGCGGACATGCCGGTTGGGATGGAAACTACGGCGGACATTACAGAAACATTCCCCATAACATGAACCCCGACTTTGCACCCATAGACATTCACTTTGTTGCGGCAATGTATGCCCGTGCCGACGGCGGAAAATTCTTCATGCCCGCCACTGGTGTAGCAATGGAAAACACCAACGGCGTACCCGGCATTCAACAAATGATTGACCATGCATTACCCGCATTCCAACTTGCCGGCGTGCCTCACAACCTTGGCGCAAGGGTAACAAGAATGGCGCATGGTGTTGACTTTGAAGCTACCGCAGTTATCCTTGCTACAATTGACTATGTTGAGGGTGTACACCCCGCCAACAATGGTTACATTAACTGGGATTTCTACTTCGACACCTACCCGGATGAGCAACGTCCGCAAGCTTTCAGCGCAGCGGTACAAAGCTATATTCGCAGTCTCAACTTTAATATTGCACACATGCACATCACGCCCTTCATGTCGGCAGAAAACGCCGAAACATGGGCAAGAATCCAACCCTGTTGTAACGCCGATTGTACCGATTGCACATGCTTACACTGTCCGCATACCGCAGACGGCCTTTGCTGTGACCCTGGCGTTCCCCCAATAGACCCGGATTTGGATGTAACCTGTGTAATTATTGACTTTGCACCCGGCCGCATGGGCGAACGCCGTCGCGGTTTGGGATGGTCCGGCGGCCCCTTCCCCGCAGGCGGCGGTAATGCAGCCAGCGGCGGTACGGTTAACGCACACAACCGCTTGCAACAAGCGTTCAGCAACTGGGGCGGAGGAGTTCTCTTTACAGTGCCCTTGGGTGAAGCAAAATTAGGTAACTTCGACATGCTTATTGTTGACCTGCTTGTATCCGCATCATCAGGTGCTGCTACAGACGGCCCGCTTCAAGCTGTGTTTGACCAAAGCACTACAAATGACGCATTGTTCCCCGGTTCAGGTAACTGGATGGACGGCGGTTTGCAAGGCAGCGTAAGAATGGCTCGCCCCTTTGGCGGCGTAGGAAATCTTACAAGATACACCTTTGACCTTACCACACCCTTCAATGACGCATACGGTCATCCGCTTCCCGAATTGGAAAGAGGCATCACCAACGCCGCCAGATGGACAACAGGCGACATCGCCCTTGCACTCGGAAGAAATGTTAACTCGCAAACCTTGCAGTTTAACTATATCCGTCTTCGCGCAATCGGTTGTGAAGCTGAATGTTGCGTTCCCGCAGGAATCGTAGGCGGAAATGTTTACTTGTGGCCCGGTATGGTTGCAGACACTGCATCTCTTGAAGTTGCTCCGGCAGCAGCTGCCCCGTATATGACGTGGAGGACAAGCAACCCTGCGGTTGCAACCGTTGACCACAACGGCGTTGTTACAGCTGTATCAGCCGGTACCACAGTAATTACCGCTTCCAACACTTATGGAAACGATACAATTACAGTAACCGTTCTCGAACTCGAAGATAACGAAAATGTCCGTTTATGGATGCACGGCGGGGCTGTGTTAGAAGCCCCATTTGCTGCAAGCGGCGCAACGTGGTCATCAAGTAACGAAAGCGTTGCAGTTGTAAATGCAGACGGTAACATTGTTGCCTTATCTGCCGGCACAGCCGTAATTTCCTTTGCCGGCCCGGGCGGTGCTATTTCCGTTAACGTTAGAGTTTCCAACTGTAACCCGGATTGCACCTGCCGCAGAACCCGCGTATGTCTTTGCATACCTGCAGACTTAGCAGCAGGAGCTGTAGCACCCCTATGCCTCGGTTTATCAATAGAGGACTAATCTAAATTATAAAAAAAATCGCTGCCCATGCAATTTGCCGGGCGGCGATTTTTTTTGTGTTATACTATTCGCGAATCAAGAGTTCAAAAATTCGCGTTTCTAAAGGGCTGGCAATGTTTTGCGGCACAAAACTTTTAGAGCCTGTTCAAATTCTCAATCCTGCTGAGTTTTCGAGTGATTTTTTTGCCAATTAAGGAAGTATTGACGACGTTTGCCAGCGGCAAACGAGGAAATACTGACGAAAAGTGGCGGAAAAAGCACCGAAAAGACAGCAGGGGAGAGATTTTGAACATGCTCTTACGAGGGGTTAGCATGTACGATAAAAATGTACGTAAAAATTTTTTAGTTGGCACGCTTTGCGTGACAGCCGTTACGGTGGCTTGTTTTATTTTTTTAAGCATTGAACCGCTTAGGCTTTTGACGGTTGCGCCAACGTTTGTGGGTTATATTATTACCAATTTTTTTCCGCCGGGTTTTGGGAATGTGCAGGTTTATGCAGAAGCGGTTTTGCATACCGTGGCGTTTGCGGTGGTAAGCACATGTATCTCGGCGGTGCTGTCGTTTGCGTTCGCGCTGTTGATGTCTGATGCTATTATGCCCTTTCCGGCTGTGCGGATTGTTGCGCGGCTGCTTATGACCTTTATGCGGAATATTCCTGTAATAATTTGGGTTTCGCTGATGGTTTTTATTTTTGGGATTGGAAGCATGGTTGGGCTTGTTGCGTTGGTGCTGGCGACAACGGGCTTTTTGTCGCGCTCGTATGCAGAAAGCATTTCGGAAATTGCTGCAAAAAAATTAGAGCCCTTGCGCGCAAGCGGATTAAGCACGCCAAAAATTATTTTGCACGGGCTGTTGCCGGAATTCACGCCGGCGTGGGTTAATTGGACACTTTTCACATTTGAAATAAATATTCGTGCTTCGGCGATTTTGGGCATGGTTGGCGCGGGCGGCATGGGCGTGCTGATTCAAACGCATTTAAATTTGCGGAATTTTAACGAGGTTGCAACTTTAATTCTTATGCTTATTTCCATTGTAATTTTTACAGAATTTCTTGCAGGTTTAATACGAAAAAAAATAATAAATTCCGGCGGGATGCAGAAAACAAACCCGAAAAAAATTCAGGTACTGCCTGCAAAAGCAAGGCTTTTTAAATGGAGCGTTACTTTTTCGATAATAGCATTTTTTCTAGTCAGCTTAAATTATCTTAACCTTGATATTGCGCGGTTTGTCGGCAGATTAAATAATTTTCCGCGAATTATGCGGCTTTTATTGCAGGCAAACCCCGATGTCATTTTGCCGGGCTTGCGGCAGTTTCTTGTGTCCTTTGCCATGGGCGTGGTCGGGCTTGTTTTGGGCGGGATTTTGGCGGTTGTTCTTGCCTTTCTTGCCGCCGACAATATCGCGCCCTTTAAACCTGCCGCCGTTTTGATTAAGGCGTTTGTAAGTATCGTTCGTGCTGTGCCGTCACTTGTGATTATACTTATGATTGTTGCGGCCATCGGTTTCGGCTATACGACGGGCGTTGTCGGGCTTACTCTTTCCTCTGCCGGCTACCTTACAAAGGCTTTTATTGCCACAATCGAAGAGCAAAAAACCGGCGTGATTACCGCAATGCGTACCACCGGGGCAAGTTGGGCTCAAATTGTTGTTCACGGGTTATTTCCTGCCGTTGCCACGGGTTTTCTTGCGTGGATTGCAATCAGGCTTGAAACATCTGTTGCAGAATCCGTGTCACTGGGCGTTGTTGGCGCGGGCGGAATTGGCACGCTTTTGTCACGCGCAATAAGACAATTTGATTATTCGGCAATCACCGTTTTGATTTTAATTATTTTCTGTTGCATGTTCTGCTTAGAGCTGGTTGCAAATACCGCAAGGAACAGAATCGAGGTAAATTTATGAAAAATAAATTTCATGAATCAATTTGTGCCGAAGGCATGTTGAAAAGCATGAACATCAATTTTATTGAAGAAATCTGCAATGAAGAAAATATTTTGCACGAAAGCCTTTGCCAAGGATATGTGCAACGCCTCACAAAAGATGGCGTAACGCGGCATATTTTCGGCGCGTATTATGATTTAAACAGTGCGGCGTCCGACCGTTTGGCATGTGACAAAACAGCCTGCGCTGCACTTTTGCAAAAAAACGGCGTTCCGGTAATCCCGCACGAAATTTTGCTAAACCCCCTTCGCCGCGAGGGTTGGGCGGGAGAAAAAGGCACATGGCAAACCGCTGTCGAGCTTTTCAAAAAATTCGGGGAACGAGTGGTGCTAAAACCCAACCAAGGAACAATGGGTGCAGATGTGTTTTTATGCGAAAGCGTAACCGCATTGGAAACCGCGGCGCAAGCCATTTTCGCAAATTATCCCGATGCGGCAATAAGCCCCTTTAGAGAAATCACAACAGAGTACCGTGTGTTTTTCTTGAATGGCAACTGTTCGTTGGTATACGGCAAAACTAAGGGCAGTTCGTTTCAACACAATCTTTCAATGGGCGCGACCGCCTTTGAAGTTTCCGACAAAAAACGGCTTGAAAAGCTAAAAACCTTAGCTCTTCAAGCCGCAGAAACCATAGGAATAAATTTTGCGACAATTGATATTGCCGAATCGCCGGCAGATGACGCCCCCCTTGCAATATTGCCCCCAAGTCAAACGAATGACTTAATTGGTGGCGTAATATCCGTGATGGAAATTAATTCCGGGGTACAGGCTCGCCAACTGTTAGAGCAACTTCCCCACCTTCGCCCTAAGGTTAAGGAAATTTATGCCGAAGCAATACGTCTATCCTTTCACCGCGCCTAATTGTATGCCGGCGATGATGTAACGCGAAAGCGCGAAGTAGAATACAAACAGCGGCAACACAGTCATTGCAAGGCCAAGATAGATTGCGCCCAACTCTTGCGCGTAAAGGTTGCCCGTTAATGTTTGAACCATCATGGGCATGGTAAAGAGTTCCGCCCTGTTGATAATTATTGACGGCATGAACAGGGCGTTCCAACTGCCTACAAAGATAAAAATTGCTTGCGTTGCAAGTGCCGGCTTCATCATAGGCATTATAATTTGGTTAAAAATCCTAAACTCACCGGCTCCGTCAATTCTGGCGGAGTTTACTATGTCCATCGAAAACGTTGCAAGCAAGTATTGCCGCATAAAAAACACTATTGGCGGTGCCGCAATTGCCGGCAGTATTAGCGGAAGAAAGTTATTTGTAAACTCAAAACGCCAAACCATCTCAATAAAACCAATCGTGCCAACCATGCCGGGCATCATCATTACAGCTATGATAAAAGCGAAGAAAGGCCCGCGCAATTTCCATTCATAGGCTGTGAGTGCATATGCCGTAAGGCTTGAGAAGTATAAAGCAAAAAATGCAGTGCCGCTTGAGACGATAAACGAGTTTCGGAAACCAACAAGGGCATTAAAAGCACCACGAGCTTGGCTGGCACTAAGGAAGTCCATGTTTCCGCCAAGGGCATCGGAAAACCAAAATGGCAATGCCGATTGTCGAATTTCCTCCATACTGCGCGTTGCATTCATGAACATAACGATAAACGGGTAAACGCTCATGATTCCAAGTATTATAAGAAAGGTGTACGCAATTATCCTAAAAATTATACGGCCTGCCGACATCTTACGAACCATTACGCCACCCCCTTTTGATGACGTTTAAGGTCGCGCTTTTGGGCGCGTTGTTGCTTCTTCAGCGCAGAGGCATCCTTATCGCGAAGCAGATAGAAAACCCCGATAGACAATATTGCAATTATTACAAATACAATCATACTTGCCGCCGCCGCACGGTTTAAGAAAAACCTGCCGCCAAACGCCTGATTGAAGATGAACATAGACAAAGTATGCGTTGCGTTACGCGGGCCGCCGTCTTCAAAAAGTCTGGGAACGTCAAACATAGTCAAACCGCCCACGATGGATGTAACAACCACAAACAAAATCATCGTTTTCAAATTGGGCAATGTAACGTAGAAAAACTGTTTCACACTGCCCGCGCCGTCAATCTCGGAGCATTCAAACATCTCGGGATTAAGCCCCAAAATTCCGGCTATGATAATAAGCATTGTATAACCGTACCACATCCAGAATTGGATAAATGCGACAATAAGCTGTGACGCCCGCGCACTTTGGTTAAACTGGAAACGCCCGTCAATGAGCCCTAACAAATCGTAAAGTAAATAATTCACAGGGCCGAAATGGGCGAAAAGTGTGCTGAACAAAAACGCAATTGAGCCAGCTGTGATAATATTCGGCATATAGAAAAGAACCTTAAATACCCCTTGGCCTTTAAATTTGTTTCTGCGGCTTGTAAACCATGCTGCCAAGAGTAATGCGAGAAAAAGCTGCGGGATAAAGTTTACAATCCACATAAAGAAGGTGTTGCTCATGGATGTACGAAACAACTCATTTTCAAAAAGCAGAATCCTGTAGTTTTCAAACGGGTTGTCGAGAATACTCATTTCGCCTGTTTGGCGAGCGGCTACGCCGGCAAAATCGGTAAAGCTCATAAATGCAGTGCGGAAAAGCGGATACATAGTAAAAAGGCAAAACGCCACGACAAACGGAATTGAAAAGATATAACCGTATTTGGAATAACTGACTCCTTTGGTTTTCTTTTTCATTCGCGGCTCTCCTTTCAAGCTCATAATTTATAAAAAAACGGCCAACGCCGCGTTTTTTCGCCGCACAAAAGTGCGGTGCGCCGCCAAAGGCGGCGGAGCGGAAGTGGGCTTTGCCCACTGTAGCGAGGGGGTTTGGGGGCATAGCCCCCATTGGCGACTGAAAAACAAAAC
>JGI24703J35330_11748563_pt1 | contig 20074 bp, 10 predicted proteins | sample TergutNt197P1_FD_35330 | JGI IMG/M metagenome (IMG submission 35330) | reverse complement strand
TTCAGTTTAATGGGCAAGAGCAAATCAAGTTGTCCGTCAATAAAATTTTCCGGCCAACCAAGATGGTTGGCGTACACCCAATTAAGGTGGTCTTCCAGGCACCCGCTCATAATTTCCGCGCCTTCCGGTGCATAGTTAAAATCGTATTTGTCGCTGTTTTCCACCCATTTGTGTAAGTCGTTCCATTCGTGGAAATCCATAAACTTGATGGTATGTGCGGCATACATCCCACCCGCAAATTTTTTCTTTACGAGTGGCGCGGGAACATCCATATCATCCGGAATAGTGAGCCAATCCTCGTAACCATGATGCTCCCTATCTTCAGATGGATTTGGATGGTTAAAGCCGTATAATTTGGAATCGGGCTTAATTTCGTACAGATTGCTTTCCTTTGCGAATTGGCTGATTACCGCACCAACTTTTTCTTCCGGGTTTTCACCGATGAAATGATAGGATGCCACGGTTGCCGGTGCTATTTGCAAAATTCGTACATTCAATTTTGTAAGCACCTCATTTGCCTTGTTAATGTCTGTCATTGACGTTTCCTCCTTTAACTTGTTTTGGGGGAAGGAAATGCTGTCCACAATGGCGAATACGGAACTGCCGCTCAAATAATTTAGCTGTAATTGCAGATTCGCTTTCTCTTGCAATTCACGAACAAGAGCGGAAAGAATGGATTTAACGGTTGACAATGCCGTAATTTGTTCATCCAACTCGCTTATGTTGCGCTCGAAAACTTCAATTACACTTATCGCATCATTATTCGAAAAAAGCTGTAGGATTTGCTTAACAGGAACACGAAGTTTCCGCAATATGATAATTTGTCTAAGCCGACATATGGCATTTTCATCATAAACTCTGTATGCATAATCTTCCGTGCGTTGGCTCTTAATAAGACCGACTTGCTCATAATAGCGAAGCATCCTGCTTGAAATGCCAAGGCTTTTTGATACCGCGCTGACAGTTTGAGTTTGATTCATCGGGTTTGCACCTCCCTTCAAGCCAAGCATAAAGTACGACACGGTGTTCGTGTCAACAGAATTTCATATGAACATAATATAAAGTGCCTTCATTCTAAAGTCATATCATTTTCGTTGTATTCAAGTCAACGTGAAATCGGGGCTGTTGCAAAACCGTAAAAACGGTTGGCAACAGCCCCTTTAACGAAGATATTATGGTGTGTTATTAACCCCCCGGCAAAGTTTTGTGTTGCAAAACTTTGCCACCCCCCTTGGAAAGGGGGGGTTACGCCACCAAGTCAAGCGAATAACTTAATTGGTGGCGTAATAAATGCTTAACTCAAACCAAGACAGGTAAAGGCTGCTACGCCGACAGGTTGGGTGCAGGTGCATCGTGACCTGTCGTTACGACAGCGGCAACCATGGGCGCAATTTCTGACGTTAACGGTTATGGTGTCGAAGAAGCTTGTCGGGGTATCATTATAATAGATGCGAGCGGTAATTTGTACCGTACCCGAACTTATTGCGGTAACAAGCCCGGTGGGGCTTACCGTTGCAACGTCGTTGTTGGAGGACGACCATCTTACGGATACACCGCTTGATGTATCGGCGGTGACCGTAAATTGACCGAAAGCTCTGCCCAAAACGGCAAGGTCGGTTTCATCGTCGCCGGAAGATTGGTCGATGCTTATGCCAACGTAGGGCGTGAAAACCAAGGTTTGGTGGATATAGGTGTTAAACCAAGCATTTTGGGTGGCAATTGCAGCCGCGCCGCTTCCGTTTATTTCTCCGCCGGTGGCTGCGCCGCTTCTGATACGGTTGATATACATTTCAACCACGTCGCCGGTTTGCAGGCTAAGGCTGTTGAATGTAACGGTAAGGACGGTGTTGCCTTCGCTCCAAGCAAGGGAGAAGTCCGGAACATTAAAGCCAATGCCGAAATCGCGGATATTTATTGCCCCCGGGAAGGTAATTGTCCATGTATTGCCGTTTAACTCGTGGATAAAATCTGCCGGGTTGTAGGGGAAGGTTGTGGCGCGTAGTGCGGGCGATGTCATTGGTTCGCCGGAAGCGTTACCCCAATCGGGCGAGTTGCCTGCCGGACGGAAGTACGGATACGACCCTACTCTTGCCGCCGCCGGGGAGGCTTGCCAAATTGACGGCATTTGTCCGCTGTTGCCGGTGCCGTAGAAGCTTGCTTGGAAAGCCATTTCAAAGGTAATGCCCGGTAAAGCTTCCATTTCTAAGCCTCGCAGGATGAATGCACGCTGAGCGCCCACGCCTGCAACAGGTGAGCCAAAACGTACGCCGTAAGGGGTAATCCAGTTTTGGCCGTCTTGTTGCCATGTTTGTGCAGGTAGTTGCGCAGAAATTTCACCTGCGGCATTGCTTGTGTGCAAACGCAGATTTTCTGTGTTTACAACACGGCTTGTGAAGCCGATTTGAACGCCGTCGCGAACAGCGTCACGGGTTACGCCGCTGCGCATTGCGGTGTGGGTGTCGATGCCTTGGAAATACGCGCTGTTGCTTTGCACGCCTTCAACAACCAATTCATAACGCCCCAATCGAATGTCGTCGGCGGAGAGATTAAATGTTGCTTGACCGTTTGAAACTGTGGCTGTCCACCTGTCGATTTCGGTGGGGAGAATGCCCATGCGAACAGAGCGCAAACGGTTTCTGTCGCCTTGGTCGCGCAGAATCAGGTTCATTGTTGAGCCGTCGGGTGCGGATGTGTTCGCAACTATAGTAGCCGGAAAACCTTCCGTTACATGAACGGTATTCGTCCAAACTGCGTGTACGCCGGGGCGCGCCCAAGGAATCATAAAGGAATCAACCTCTACGGGTGTGCGGGTAAGATATGATAAGCCGTTCCAGATGCCGGGGTATGTGGCGGGCCGCGCCGCCGCCGCGCCGCCGCCGCCCAAAACCAGGCTTTCTACATAAACTTGGTTTGCCGTTCTTCCTCCGCGGAATTGATTTCCGTCTGCACCATGCACAGGTTGACCAAAGAGATAATCAACAATGGCAAGGTAGGCCATAAAGTCCGGGCCGGAAGATGAGTGATTGCTGTTTTTGGTAATATAAACAAGATTGTCTGCGCCAAGGAATTGGAAGACTTCCCTTGCCGCCGCCGCCGCTGTGGTAGCCGGTGACCAACCCGTCCATGTGCCGAAATTTGATGTTTCAAGGCTTAAAAACGCCCTGTTCGGGTTGGCAAGGGTTGGCGCACCCATTGCAATTGCCAAGTGGGTGTCCACGGGAATTCTGTAGGTGCTTGTTGTATATGGCTGGTTGCTTCTGAGCCATGCACCCATAGGGCCCCTGGCATAACGAACATTCGTGCCGTCGCCGCTCGGGCCGGTACGCGGAATTTCGTGAGGGCCGTGTACGCGGTTGGTGCTTTGCATATCCAGAGTGTCGTGGTGATAGTAGTGGATTCTTCCCGTGTGGTTTAAACGGAAAGGTGCAACGCCGCCGTCGCCGCCGGATTCATGTGGCGCGGTAACAGCCACGCGATGGTCGAATACGCCGGGTGCCATTGCGTTTTTGCCGCCGATAGAGCTGCCTGTGGTAGCAAATGCATTGTAATTTATGCCAAGCTCCGGATGAAGCTGTGCAATATCAATTATTCTGGAAACAGACCATGCCTGACGCGCAAGTAAGCCGTTGGCATATTGGGTTACGCTCGGGTCAAAGGGGAACAAAGTAAGGTACTGGGCAAACCCGCCGCTTGGTGCGGTGAATGTACCTATACCTCTTTCGTGAAGCAAAGCGATTGATTGCCCGCCAAAAGAACCTGCAAGCACCGGGCCGCCCGTGCCGCCGTAATGTTGCGCGGGGCCGTTCCAGAAGCCGTTATCATACAGTTGTTGCCAAGAGGGTAAATTAAACCCTGTTGCGTTAAATGTTGCAGAAGTGGGTGAGCCGTCTGCGCGGTTATCGTTAACGGTTATGTTGATGCCTGTAATGTTGCGTGCCGCTGTTGGGCTTGCTCCCGCTGCGGTAGCTAATTGCGCATCGGTGAAGTTAACCGTAACATTGTCGGCGGTTGTGGGCCACACATAGCCGTAAACATAGTACATAAGAAGGTCGCGAACTTCTTCGCGGCGAAGCTCCCAGTGTTCGGGGGTTGTAACCCTGCCGTCAGCGGGATATTCCACAAACACACGCAGATAGCGCGGAATGTAACCCGGGTTGGCGGGGTTGCGCGTTATATAGTTGGGGTTGGGAACCATCGTGGATGTTTCCTCGTCGTAGATTTCAGGAATATTACTTCCATGAACAAAAGCGGGGTTTGCAACATTTACATAACGCCCTGCCGGCCGCGCCGCGCCCACAGAATCCCAGAAGAACGTGAAGGGGTCGTTAAAATAAGGCGTAAGCGGAAGTTGGCTTGAGAAATCTGCGTCGCCAACCCATGGGAAATACGGGCGAATGGGTGCGTTGGGCCTGTCATCGTGATTTTCATAGGAAATTAGTACCGAAAGTGCTTCGGAAACAATGTTGTCATGGTTTATAGAAACAGTAACCGCGCCAAACCTTGTAATGCCCGAAAGTTGCAATTGATAGAAATAACTTCCGGCAGCCGGAGGAACCAACGCGCTTACAACCGCGCCTGTTGCGCCCGGGTTGAAAGTTATATCTGCAAGGGTAAGGGGCGGTGTAACCGCCGCCGGCAAAGCAAGAGTAATTGCGGTGGTTGTGTTAACGCCGTTTAGCCCGTCGGCGAAAATGGTGAATGTGAGCCTGTCGTCGTGAAGGGACGTAGTTACCGCGCCTGTTACAATATCGGGGTGCGCGATTGCTACAGATACATTGCCGCGATTTATGTTGCCGCCTATTCCAAGCACATACTCAGTTGGTGAGATTTGCGTAAGGCTTTCGGCTGTCGCGTTTGTAGCCATTGCGTTAAGGGTGATATCGGCAAGTACCAAGGGGTCTTGTCCGTCCTGTAACGGGCGGCTTAACGCGATGGTAATACCCGTGGTAGCACCGTCTGCGCCGCCGCCATCCACAGAAAGGTTAAATGTGGCGGGAAGCACTGCCGTGCGTTCAATCGTAATGGTGTCAATGGTAAAACCTGTTGTAGCATGTGCGGATTGCAGGCGGAAATCCCTGAAAGGCCCGCCGCCCTGTTCACGTAATGCAGCAGGAGAAATTGTCCAGTTTACGGTAAACGCCGCGCCTTCGGTTGCCGCAATGCTTGGGGATGCCACCAAATTCGCCCAAGGCGGGTTATTTCCCCTAAGCTGGATAACCGCGCCGCCCGTACCCAAAGGAGCGGTTCTGCGCCCTGTAAAGCTTATTGCGTATGTGTGCGCGTACAAATCCATTCCCAGTGCAGCCAAATCTGCATAGCGAATTTGGATACCGTGCCAGTCCGCGCCTCTGCCTGTTACTTGAAGCGAGATGTCAACATCGTCTGCCGGGTTGGGAACGGCGGTTACAAAGGTTGGGTCGCCGGAAACCAAAAGCGGCGAGCCTTCACCAATGGGTGCGCCGCCCGGGTTGAAGGTGCTATCAAGGGTAAGCCCTTGGATGATGGGGCATGTTTGCATAGCCCACAATACCCCCAGCTCACCCGGGGCAAGCCCTTGGGCTGGTACCACAGTTTGGTAATCTGCAAAAACGGGTACAAACATTGATGCCGACATTATAAATGCCAGACACAGAGCTAAAAACCTTTTGGTGCGGTGTTTTCGTACTTTTCTCATAAATTTCTCCCTTCATTAGGGAGTAGTATCAACACTCCCTAGCGTTGTATTTGGATAAATTATACATCTGTAAAAATATATTAACATGTGTTTCGCATAGTATTTTTGCATTTTGAAAACAACGAACCGGCATTTTTGTCAAGAACAATTGTGACGTTTGAATGCAGCTGTAAAATGGAAGCAGGATTTTTGGGGGTAACATGCCCGAGCAGGGCTTCGCAAACGGCTTGGGCCTTGCCCCCGCCGCTTGCAATAAGAAGGATTTTTTTCGCGCTCATGATGGTTCGCATACCCACCGTAACAGCATGACGGGGTACTTCGTCCGCACTTGCAAAAAATCGCGCATTAGCTTCAATTGTAGATTCATCAAGGGCTGCATAGAATGTTTCCGCAGTAAAAAAGTCATTTGGCTCGTTAAAGCCTAAGTGGCCGTTGTTGCCTATTCCCAACAATTGCAAATCAATGCCGCCTGCGGCGATTATTTTTTCTTCGTATGCGGCGCATTCGGCGGCGTAGTCTGCGGCCTCGCCATTCGGTATGTTGGTTCTGCTATCAAGTAAATTTACTTTATAGAAGAAGTTTTTCTTCATGTAAAAATCATAGCTTTGGTCGCTTGTTTTCTGGATTGGATGGTATTCGTCCAAGTTGAATGTTGTTACCCCGGAGAAATTTATTTCACCGACGGCGTGCATTCGTGCAAGCTCTTCATATGTCCCAATGGGTGTGCTTCCCGTTGCAAGCCCCAAAATGGATTCAGGCTTTGCGGCTATCTGTTGCTTTATTATTTGCGCCGCTTGCTTGCTTAGTGCTGTGTAATCTTCCACCACAAATACTTTGATATTTCCTGTTTTATATTCCATTACATCGCCTCCTTCTGTGATTATACAGTATATGAAAATGCTGCACAAAAAATAGGCGATGTTGGGGGTATCGCCGTATACGATTACTTGATGTACTTCGCCGAAAATACGGCTTTGTTACGGGTTTTTGGGGCAGGGATTATAATGCCGGAAAGGGTGCAAAGACTATAAATGAATATATTTCATCGTTGGTGCTTGATAGCCTTAATGCTGTCCGGTAAGTAGCGGCATATAAAAACCCCCTCCCGGAATATGATTTATACATCATATTCCGGGAGGGGTTGGACAATTTGCCGTAAAATATTATTTCAACACAACGTAAGCGGCAGGGTGTTCAGTTTCGGAAGTGCGGCGAAGCGCACCACTGCCAAGCATGATTTCAACGGGTCTGTCCATTGAAAATTCACGTTTTTTAAGCCATGCGATGGATTCTGCCTCTTTTTTCTTTGAAGCGGGTGAATGCTGTACCAAAATGTCCTTGCTTATTTCAATCATTTTATCGGTAATTTCTGAAATTTTTCCTCTTGCTTCAGCAGTTACAGTTAGGGCTTGTTCGTATTCAGCGGCGGCGTAAATGGGAATGCAAAGGTTTATTTTATCGTTGTCTTTTTTCAAGAAACCGAGCTTGACTAATTCTGCGATTTCGGTTTTTTCACTTTCGTCAAACCCACCCATTTTTCCTTTTGCAATTTCAAGCATCAGCTTAACCCTTTTGTCACGATTCCAAAAATGTCCCCAACTAAATATTTCCAACCATGTTTTTGGCAAAAATTCTAAAAATTGAATTTTATCGCCCTGCTTGTTGTCGTAGTCAATTGCCAAGCAATTGTATTCTGCCCCCTCCGAACCAAAGAAAAATATCGGGTTTCCGTTATGTTCTTTTGTAAATTCGATGTTTGGTTTTTTATCCAATTCATTAATCACGGATTGCTCTAAAATCAAATGCGTAATTCGCCACCTTAGCAAACTATCGTCACCCATATCACCCGTGAAAAACCCAATTTTCTTAAATTCTGCGAGTTTTTCATCAAGAAAATTTGTGACAACATCCGCTATTTCCTTTTGGTGGCTTGCTGTTTTCGCCAACAACTCTTTATTGAATTCTTTTGTAAAAATTACGATGTCTGTTTCATAGCGGTTGCTTTTCTTTGCAAGAACCGCAGCGTCACAAAGTTCTTGTAAATCCTTTTCGAGATACGGAAAAGCTATGCCCAATTGCAGGCTTATTTCTTCCGCGGTACAAGGCGAATTGTAGCAATTCAGCAGAATGTTTTGTGCAAGAATATTTCGTTCAAAATACGCAGGGTCTACCCACGTTGACCAGTTACCCTTTGGCGCAAAAAAACCTAATGTCATTCTTGCGGGATTAAAGCTCTGTTCACCGAATGTTCTTCCCATGTTAATGCCCTCCTTCAGAATTTTTCTGGATTTGAAAAGCAAAAACTTTACCATGCTTTCAGTGATGTTTGTACGTTTTGCAATTGCCGCCACCTTCATACCATCGAAATAGTACATTACAACGACTTTGCGGTATTGCTCCGGCAGTAGTTTTAATTCACGCTGTAATCTGCGAATGTCTGATTCTTTTTCCAACATTTCTGTAAATAGAATGCTATTATCGGGTGCGTTATCATCCAATTCGCACATTAGGCTCTTGCGTTTTTTGCACCAATTTTTGTAGACATTGCCGGCTACTGCCCACATAAATCCGTAAAACGCTTTTTCGTCACGCAAGCATCCTTGCGATTTCAAAAGTTCAAGCAGAATGTCTTGTGATAAATCCTCTGCCTCTTCTCTTGTACTCGTTCGGTTGCGGCAGTATGTGTAAATGCTTTTTGCCGCATTTGCTATGCGTGTGCTTGTAGCTTCGCCCATAACATCACCTCCTTGTTCATGGAATTTTTGCCTTTGATTAGATAGTGGAGAGAACACGAATTTGGTTAGCAAATTTCTCAAGTAAATTTTACCATATGAAGTAAAGCAACGAAAAAACATAGCCTACGGCCGGTTATCAGACTGACCGCAGACTATGTTTTTTGGCATTTATGGGTATCGTGTGAAGGTGGTGCATCTTTGCACCCGTGGGAAAAAATTATGCACCCCCGATTAAAGCTTGAACCTCAAGCTTTAATCACCCCCTTAAAAAGGGGGATTGCGGCACCAGTTTAGGTTCATGAATTAATTGGTGTCGCAATAATCGTGTTATTGTACCAAGGTCAACGTGAAAACGCCCTTCTTAGTCGTTGAGGTTTATTGGGGATATGCTTTATTGCGGGTCTTCGGTTGAAACATGGGTTTGGCAACGACCAACGAATATCGCGCCCTCGTCTACGATAAGAGTGGAGGTTAAAATATCCCCGGTAACGTCGGCAGATGCGGCAAGATGTAAGGCATTTCGGCATTGTACGTTTCCAAAAATCCGCCCGGCAACCCGCGCCGAGCCTGCACTTACGCTGCCGTCTACGCGACCTGTTTCGCTTACATTAAGTAAGCCGTCAATCTCGATGTCGCCTATTACTGTGCCGTCAATCCGCATGGATTCAGAATCTGAGCAGGTGAAACGTGCGGCATGAATGGTAAAGCCGTTTCCGATAACAGTGCTTGTTGGTTTTGTGAATTCGTCCTGAATGCGTGTGCGTGGCATGATTTCCCCCTAGTCGTGATGTTCCAGCAAAAACGGAACGGGATTTTGAGCAGTGCCGTTCTTGCGAATTTCGTAGTGAACATGCGCGCCCGTACTGCGCCCCGTACTGCCTACTTCGGCTATGGTTTCGCCGCGCTCTACACGTTGGCCTGCGGTTACGCGGTTGCGAGAATTGTGTGCGTACATACTGGATAAACCACTGCCGTGGTCAATGATTACGGTGTTTCCATAGCCGCCGTTCCAACCGGAGAAGGTGACTGTTCCGCCGCCGGCGGCTTTTATTGGTGTGCCTGTTCTTGCGGGGATATCCACCCCGTTGTGATGCTCGTTGTTTCTGCCGCCCATGGGGTTGCGACGCCAGCCAAAGCCCGAGCTTATTTGCCCGGAAACCGGCCAAAGCGTAGGATAGTTCAGCAAGTATGGGCTCATTTTTTCTTTGTAGAATTCGAGGTCTTCCAATAATTTACGTTGAATTTCAAGCTCGTCCAATAGTGAGACAAGACGAACAAACAGCTCGTCACGGGTGGGCTCGGACAATGTGCCTAAACCAAGCAACCCCACTGCCGGAGGGGCTTGCGCAGGAGTTGAAACCTTGGAGCCTGTCTCCGGCCGCAAAGACTCGCGCAGGTTTGCCTGAGAATTTTCAAGTTGTGCCAAAAGGTCAGCAATCGGCGGAATTATACGCCTTGCACCAAGACTGTCTATAATTTCCTGAAATTCTTCGTCGAAGTCGCGCATTTGGTTTTCAAGCTCATCAATGTGGTCCCAAATGTCTTCGATTGTATCGCGGTGGCGACGTTCTTGGCGGTCTAACTCAATTTGAGCGCGCATTTGTTCTTCGCTGAGTTGCTCATACATTTGAACCGTCGCGTCAATCAATTCGCTTTGGGCAAGTTCAGCTTCGTTTTGGAATTCATCAAACGCGCCCTGCGTTTCATCAAGAGTGTACTGTAAATTCCGCGCCTGCCGCTCGAAGTGCAGACTGCGAAGATAAAACCCGAAAATCACCGCGCTTATTACAAAAACAACTGCGCCCACCCCATGCAAAACAACACGCGGAATCCTTAGACTGCGTGTTTTTCCTGTGCTGTATGAGGGTACAAGCATTAATGAAACGTACTTTTTTTGGTTATGAGATTTTGAATTAATTAACTCGCTTGCTTTTTTGACTGCCGGGCGTGAATTAGGCTTTTGACGCCTGAAAAACATACATGGCACTCCTTCAAATTTCTTACAAATTTGTTAAATTTAATGCATGATAACATGATTAAAACAAATTTTCAAGCATGTATTACGAAAATTTACAAAAAATTACGAAAATGTTAAACGGGAAAGTACAGCATCGGGTCAACCGCACGATTGTTTATGCGAATTTCAAAGTGAAGATGCGGCCCTGTGGACATTCCCGTAGAGCCTACATCGGCAATGTGTTCGCCGCGGCGCACGAATTGCCCTGCGGTTACGCGATTGCGTGAATTATGTGCGTACAAAGTGCTGTATCCGTTGCCGTGGTCTATAATCACGGTGTTTCCGTAACCACCGCTCCAGCCTGCGAAACGAACATATCCATCTGCGGCGGCATAGAGTCGCGTTCCCGTGGGTGCGCCAACGTCTATGCCCGAATGATGACGATAAACGCGCAAAATCGGGTGCATTCTCATTCCGAAACTAGCCCCCGGTCTGCCGCTGAACCCATGCGTTGGTATAGGCCACATAAATTGCCCGTCAAAATTGTTAAGCCTTGCGAGGCTTACTGCGCGTGCTTCTGCGGCTGCGGCGCGTGCCATTTCCGTTTCTTCGCGATGAAGCCGTGCCTGAATCTCTGCAAATGATGCTTCTGCCGCACGTTGTTCTTCCTCGAAAATTGCTAAAAGTTCTGCCATTTTTGCTTCGTCATCAGCCAAATCCGCAAACCATAATTGTTGCCGCGCCAATACCAAATCCAGTTCTTCTTTTGCGCGCATCTGTTGCCACTGCAAATCTTCAATTTGCATACTCATACGCGCCAAATCGTCTACATTGGAAAGGACGCGACTTTCCGCTTCCTCTAAACTTGCAAGCAAATCGCGGTCAAACTGCGCCGCAACCCGCATTAATTCCCAGCGAGTGAAAAAATCAAAAATACTTTCTGCCTGAAAAAGTACGTCCAACATGCCGAGCGAGCCATGCTCGTGCATTCCGCGAACCCTTTCGCGAAGAATTTCCATGTGCAAATCATATTCCTTGCGAGCCGTATCAAGGTCTGCTTCAGCGTATGAAATGCGAACCTCGATGGCATAAAGGGCTTCGTCATTAGCTTCAATGGCTTCTGCGGCATCGGCGAGTTGTTGGTCAATTTCTTGCATCTCTGCCAAAAGCTGAGACATTTCGTGCCGCGTACCCGCAAGAAGATTTTGTTGCTCGCGCACCGCCTGACGCGCAACAGTTTGCTGCTCGTACTGCTGCCGAAACCTTTCCCTTGTGGCAGGGGTTGCACCAACGGGAAGAACAGGCAAAATAAATATTAAAGCAATAAGTAACAAAATAAATTTCTTTCGCAATCTAAATCCCCCAAGCAAGTAGCTGAAATGTTTATGCAACTATAACACGGAAAAAATATTTTCTCAATAGAAAATTACATTTTTATGAAATTTTTATTACGGAAATATTAACCGAGGTCGTTGGTTGTTTTTTCGCGTAGCTTCAAATATTATTAACGCGAATAAAACCCGTTCGCATTTCGTATAGATATAAGGACTCCCTATAAAGGCAACATTAAAAAAAGCTTACAGGAGCTGAAAATGGGACTTTTTAAACGCAAAAAAGCCGCCATCGAGCGTTCGCGGATGGACACGACATTTGAGCTTGTGTGCTTGTACTGCTTTCGTAATTTCACCCATGACAGAGTGATGTTTCGTGCCCTGGAGCCCTTGGACGCAGAGGGGTACAGGGCGCGATATGACGATGTTCTGGACGAATATCGCGCACGTTTCCATATGGACACTGCAGGAGAAATCCCTGTCGCGCTGGACCCGGACGAGTTCAGCGAGGTAAACAAGGGGTATTTTCGCGGTGTTCTTTCGTCGCTTAACGATGACTACGGTAATATCACTACGCGCCGAATTTGCCCGTTTTGTCACAATGATATCCCCGCCAGTGCGGGCTTCGCGCCCGGCACAATTATTTCGGTTGTAGGGGCGTCGCAATCGGGAAAATCGGTTTACTTAACAAGTTTGATTCATACTTTAAAAACAATTACGCCGCGTAATTTTCCTATTTTTTGCACGCCAATTAATAATGAAATGGGGCGCAAATTCAAATACGAGTACGAAGACCCTCTTATTGAACATGGAATCTTGCTTGACCCAACCCAAAAAGAAAAACAGCAAGAGCCATTTATTTTTACCTTTTCGTTCGCGGACGAAACTAAGCCCGAAATCAATATCGCTTTCTTTGACGTGGCGGGCGAGGGCATGGTTGACACGGCGTATATGGACATTTATGCCGCGCATATTCGCAACTCTTCGGGCATTATGTTCCTTGTAGACCCATTGCAGTTTCGTTCGGTGGGCAAGAAAATTCAGCTGAAAAACGGGCTTGATTACGAGCTTGGTTTCTCTGACGAACCAACCGATGTTTTAAGCGGCCTTGTTGAAGACTACATTTACAAACAGGGCGGGGGAATTTCTGACATTCCCACAGCCGTTGTGCTTACAAAAACCGATTTGCTGGAAGCATTGCAAACCGACGGCGAATACATTCGGCAGGGCAGCCGAATTTTTCAAAATTTTACGCACAATTCCTTCTTTAATCTTTCAGAATTTTATAATATTGACAGCGAAACAGAAGATTTTATCGCCGCGGTTGACCCAAATTTCAAAAACGCACTGAAACGCCGCTTTGCCCGTCTTGGTTTCTTTGCTGTGTCTGCGCTGGGCACAAAACCCGAAGAACAACGTGTTTCTTCATTCTCGCCAATCCGCGTGGATGAGCCTTTTTTGTGGATTTTACACATGCTTGGTTACCTTGACGGCCATGAAAATTGAGCAGCACTTTGACGTGAACCCGTCACAGCGTATAGAGCAGCACTACTACACACGAGAAAGGCGCGGGATTTTCAGGCAATCAGAGGGCTATGACACCGTTGCGAAATCGCCGGGGCTTGACGATGCTTTCATAAAAGAGAAAATCCACCCATACTGCGTGTATTCCGGCGGACTTGCAGTCGGCGGACTTGCAACCGGCGGCACTTCCGGCGGCATTGCAGGCGACCCTTCCCCCGATAATATTTCCCCTGCCTTTACCCTTGCGCATTACCCCTGCGGAAAAATGCTTTTTGGCAGAGCCGTCTTTGTTCCTGCGGATTTTACGCGGCAAAGGTCGGCTTTTTTTGCGCATAATTACATTTTGCCGGCTTCGGGGGTTGGTGATGTTTTGGCGGATATTGGAAAATTATCGTACACACGCTTTGATGATTCATATGATATCAGTTATGGGGTACAGCCGGAGGCATTGGATGGCTTGCCGATTTTTGAGCCAAAAAATTTTCCTGCAAATTCGGAAAATATCCCGTCAACGGAAGGGGTTTTTTTGCAAATTGCCGCTTGCATTATGCAGTCGTTGGAAAAATCAAAGAAAACATATGTGCTTTTGCCTAAACTTTCCAAAAACTTGCCGGAAAATTGCAACGCCGTTTTTGTAATGTTGGCAGAAATTTATAAGCATCTGCCCGAAGGTGCTAAACATATTTTGGGCTTTTGCACCCGCGCACGCGAACCCGAAAAAAGAAAAGGAATTCATCTTGTTTTTCTGGAAAAAGAAGCGTTTCGGCGGGGTGATTCTCGTTTTGCCGGGGACTTTGTTATCGATACGGAAAAGGGAATTGTCTGCGGCACGCCCCCTGCAACATACATAAATTCTGAAAACTACATAACAGAAAGAATCGCCGCGCTTCCCCCGGAACGTTTTTTTGCAGAAATTGAATTTTGGCATGGCAGAACCCCGGGGTATAAAGCAAAACTACTTTATACCGAAGCAGCATGGTTCGACCGTAATTTAGAAAATCTTACCCCTTCACAACTTGCCGCAATCCCGCCAAACATCATAAACAGAGGCAAAAATTCAGCCACACCCGCACTGTATTTAATCCTCTCGATTTTGAAAAAATTTTGCGAAAAAAATACGAAAAAAAATGACGAGGAAATTCCTTTGCGATACTTTCTGGGCAGTTATCCGCTCACGCCCGAAGCTTTTGCCAGAACAGCCAAAAACATTCGTCGCATCCGACAAAACAGCTCAACCCCCGCTAATTGCGAAGATGCGGAATTTTTGTCGCGTTTGAACTCTTGATTCGCGTTTGTAAAAAAAAGTGAAATTTCCCCTAAAGTGCTGGACAAAAAACAACAATCATATTACAATACCAAAAAGCGGAAGGAAAGATGTTGGATGATTGTAAAATGTCGTGCGCGAAGCGGGTTACGGCCGTTTTATTTTGCTGTTTCAGCGATGCTTATGACGTTGGCTTTTTTGGCTTTTTTTGCTTTTTTACCCGTGCAAGCTGCAAATATCGTCGCAAGCTCTGCAGACGGCATTGACGCAATCTTGGTCATAGATACAAGCGGCTCCATGAACACGGCAGACCCCGAGCGCATTACCTTAGAGGCGGCGTCGCTTTTTATGGACATGATGGAAACACGCAGTTCGCGCCTTGGAATAGTTGGTTTTTCAGGTACTTTGCATTCGGTTATGCCGCTTACGCCAATAAATGAAATTTCCGTAAGAGACGATGTGCGCCGCACAATTTCACAATTTGTATATCGTGGTTGGACAGACATCGGCCTTGCCCTGCGCACTGCCGCAGAAATGCTTCTGGACGACCCGGACCCCGCCAACAGCCCGATGATTATTCTCTTCACAGACGGGCGCATAGAGTTGCCCGAAAACTGGGCAGACAACCGCAATGTTGAGGTTTCTTACGAAGATGCTTGGTGGGCTGTGGACGCTGTGGAAGATTTTGCGGCAATTTATACAATTGGCCTAAACCACGACGGCACATTAAATTTTGAGTTTTTGCAAGAAATCGCCGACCGCACCAACGCAAGAAGTTATATAGCAGATGATGCCGCTGTGCTTCCGCAAATTTTTAATGAAATTTTTGCAAATCACATTCGTTCATCCATCACAGAGGTTGCTACAATCGAGGCTGACGGCGAAACCTATGCCGAAGTGCCTATTCCCATACCCAGCGCGTTTGTGTCAGAGGCGAATATCATCATGCTTTCGACGCAACCTATCGCAAGTGTGCGGCTCTTCGACCCCTCCGGGCGCGAAGTGCCTTTTGATGACGAAAATTATACTTTGACATATGCCAACCGCTACTCCATGATAAAGGTGCTTGCGCCAATGGTGGGCGATTGGCTTCTGCATGTCCGCGGCTTGCACGAGGACAGAATCACAGTAAATTTAATCTACAATTATAATGTAAATGTCTCGTGGTCTGTGACGCAACCCGGCGCTGAAAATGCACATTTCTTCGACCCAACGCTTCCTATAGAAGTGCGCGCAGGTTTTATCTCGCCACTACCCGCGTCGCAAATTCAAACGCTTTTTAATGAGTCTCACGCCGAGCTTCCCGTCTATGATATGGAGCAAAATCTCCTTGAAACCTTTGTTATGGAAAACATGGGTACGTCGTTCGCGCTGGATTTTCTGCTGGACCCTGCTTGGCAAGATATCCCGGGGGATATACGAATAAACGTGAGCGTAACCCACCCGGGTTTTGAACAAACAACAATGATGTTGCCTATAAATTTTGACCCGGAAAAACTGGCAGTGCTGGCAGTGCCGGCAGTGCCGCCAGAAAGCCCGCCCGAGCCGGTACAGGAAGCCCCTGAACCCGAGCCGGTACAGGAAGCCCCGGAGCCCACGCCGATAGAGGATGTAGAAACAATGAATGTAACCGTGTTTATTTTTATCGGAACAGCCCTTGCCCTTGCTATTGCCGCATTAATTTTGCACAGGGTTGCCGCACGCAGAATTCGCCAGCGCGTTTACACAGGGCACCTTGAGGTTCGCGCACTTCTTTCCGACGGAAACTACACCTCTTTGGAAGCCCCCGATTTGAATACTTTCGCCGGGCAAATGAGCTTGATGGAGTTTATAAGCAATTCACTGGGCGGTTTAAAAGCCGATAAAATTACGCAGTCGGGCATTCCCATATGGGATATTCATCTTGCACCCGGTATGGTTGGCACGCAGCCCGTGATTTATCTTACGAAAAAAAGCGCGACTTGCCATATCACCGACGGCGACGGTAATGCAATGTTTAAGAAAAAAATTATCTGGGAAGACGGACAGCAGTTGATTTTTTCTATCCCGGGCGAATCACCTAAGTTGGAAATAACCTACCGGGCTTACGAAGACTGATACAGGGTTAATACGAAAGGGTTTTTTGATGAAGTTATCTTCAGAATTTAAGGCCGAATTGCAAGCGTTGGACAGCGAATACGGCGGTGGAATTTCCACCCCGGGTACGCGAACAGACGCTATCGACAAACCAATTTTAATTTTGGGTCTTGGCGGAACGGGTGTCGAGGCTCTTATTCGTGTAAAAAAGACGGTAAATCGTCATTTTAATTTGGGGGTATCGGCAGGCGGTCGCAGGCTAGATAAACCCTCGCAAATTGAGTACATGGCGTTGGATTCCGACGACAACATGCATAATTTAAATTATGCAGGTACGTCCTTTACCGAGGACGAATTTTTGTTGCTTGACAACGCGAATTTGACTTCAATCTATAAAAACCGCGAAACAGTTTTTAAAAACTCTACCCAAGATTGGATTGCGGGAAACTTGCGTTTGCAACAGGTGAAACACGGCGCGGGCGGTATTCGTCAGGCAGGGCGATTACTTCTTACAATAAACTCAAACCGTGTAATCAGCTTGCTTACAGAAAAAATAAACAGGCTTACCGTAAACAGAAAATCAAACGATTTGTTATATGTATTCATCCTCACCGGTTGCGCCGGCGGCACGGGCAGCGGCATTTTTATTGATGTGCCTTACATCGTGCGCAAAATTGCCGAGCAAAAAGGCTTTGAAACAGAAAATATCGGCATGGTTTTTCTGCCGGATGTTACCCTTTCCGACAGCATGATAGACGGCTCTGCGGCTTTGAACATTAAAGCAAATGGTTTTGCCGCCCTCAAAGAGCTTGATTATCTTATGAACATCGAGCGTAACGGCGATGTTTTTGAACAAACCTTTGCAGATTTGGAAATCCGCACAAACGAGCCGCCTTACGACCTTTGCCACCTTGTTTCCGCAAAAGACGAGCAGGGTAAACTTGTGCCTTCTGCAAAGAATTATTGCATGAATGTTGCGGCAGAAACAATCATTAATTTTATCGCATCCGAAGAAGTTACCGACGGGCAAAGCTATACAATAAGTTCGTATCTTTCAAACATAGAGAACAATAAGGCGGCATTTTTAATGACGCACAGGCAAAAGCACCCTGTAAATTATATTTACAATACAGTGGGGGCAAGCAGTGCGTCCCTTCCGATTGAATACCTTTTGAATTATCTTACGTCAAAAATGTTCGCAGAGCTTGAGCCGCTTAACGAAAAAAGCCCCACGATTGAAGATTCAAAAATCGCATTGGAAGGCTTTAAAATTGACCTGCCGACCCTTGAACGCGCACTTACAACGGACAGGCCCAAATCCCGAAGTTTTAAGCAATACGACCATATTGTATTGCAACAACGCCCTGAAATTATCGAGGACGCAGTAAAAAGCGAATTAAATCGAATGAAAGACCATTACAACTCCGTCGCGGACACGATTATTCAAAATTTTACAGATTCACTTGCAGACAAAAACAGTTCTTTACACCAAGATTTTTCAGACCTCGACCGCGGCCCCTTTTACACATTACGAATGCTTTCCGATTTGAACGAGGCATCGCTTGCACGCGCAATCGACACAACACGCAAGCGCGACATTCAACAAAAACGCGAACATCGTGACGCCATTGCATCAATGGATGTAAACCGCCAAGCGTCTATGTCAAAACTTTTGGCAAAATCCTTCTTTAATATAGGTAAAAAATCTTTGGCGGCGAATATCGTCGAGGCTAATGAAAATTATCTTCGCGCTTGCGGCAAAAACCTGATGTATGACGCAATTGACCGTATATATGAAGCTGCCCTGTCTGCACTCAGCCAATTCAGCGACCAAATTGTTGACACGCACTGCGAAATTTTAAACTCTTTTGCAGAGCTTTTTGGCAAATTCAAAAACGCACAAAACGCCGACGATAAAGATGAAAGTTTTACCAAGGATTTGACAGGTGCGAAGGAATTTTGCGAAGCATTTGAAAAAGACGAAGATTCTACAAAAACATTGGATTATAAGCAATCTCTCAAACGCCTGTTGAAGGAAATGCAAAATTGGGATTTCACCCAAGGTGCGTTAATTGTTGACAATTTGAACGAATTTATAACTCAACAATTTCAAACGGTTGTGCATAAGTCACTGGACAGTTATCTTGTTTTGATGGCAAATACGAGGGAAGAAAACATCGAAGAGTATATTTCCGAAAAGATAAACGGCTTGCACGAAAGCGCGAAGGTTATGTTCCCAATAAACCATGTGCCAAGCGGATTGCACATTGTTTTCCCGCCGTATTCATATCTGTCTGTGCCGTCCAACGCGCCGCAAATACGGGGTGTTGTACGACAAATGAACACTTCGGGGCGCGTATCAAACATCAAGTACAGCAAGATGAACAATCGTTTGTATATGCTTAACTTAAAAATCGCCGTCGCATTATATTGCTACACAGAACTTAATGAGTACGAAGCCGTGTACGAATCGTCTCTTAACAAAATCGCAGGCTTGCATCTTTACGAATGCCCCGAGCGTAACTGGAAGGATTTGCCCTCACCCAACTACGATAATTTGTGGACGACGGATTATGAAAATAACCGCGAGCGTATAAAAAACAACCGCACACGCGAACTTTTTGACCAAGCCCTCGAAAGCGGCATTATTCGCCTTGAAGAGCGAACCCGGTGTTTCTTTGGTTTCTACGGCGAAATCGTGGATTTGTCTCAACAATTTATTCACATTGAGAATGGCATAAACAACAGGACTTTAAGCGCGACGCAGGCTCGTGCGGCTATAACCGAGTTAAATGAATTTCTTGCCGACCCTGCACGAGAAAAGTATTATCGCCCGCTGTTTGACACAGAATATTTGGCAGAAAGTGATACTCCCGATACAGATTACGCAAAAGGGGTATTCATTTACATGCCCGCACTTGCCGAGCGCATTGCGCACGAGGTTCAAATTCGCAATCACATTGCCGCCCTGCGCGACGAGCTTGTAAAAATCGACCTTAGCGAAGTAAAATACAGTCATTTTGCGCAAATGTTGTACATGGGAGTTATCACAAAAAATCGCAAAAGCTACCGTTACACCATTGATAACGAGGAAGTAATACTGTACACGATGCAAAACATCACCGACCAATACGTTGATTACGACGTTTTTTCGGCATATTTAAGCCTTAACGAAGATGTTTCAGCATACCTTCAAAAACGCGCACAAGAAGAAGAAAACAACTGCACCGACACCCAATTTATCGAAATAATAAAAATAATCGACAGCTACATCGAAAGTTATCGAGAAAAACTCGAGCTTTTGGAAAAAGCATACAGTGACGAGCGCGACGGTGCGTTAAAACGTATTTTCTACCGCACGATGCTTGAAGTATTTACGCAGGAAAAAGTCGTTCTGTCATGATACTGTCCACACCCCCTAGTATAACGATTCCAAAATAGCATATCAATATATGCTAATAAATGATATACTCCCCAAAAAACATTTGGGGGAACGCCATATGCCATTTGTAA
>JGI24703J35330_11748564_pt1 | contig 20094 bp, 22 predicted proteins | sample TergutNt197P1_FD_35330 | JGI IMG/M metagenome (IMG submission 35330) | reverse complement strand
AAAGACACCCTTGCCTTCTGCTAGTGGTTGGCAACGACCAGCCCCCACAGTTGACTTTCACAACCTAGATATTCGCCATGCGTGGCGCACTAAAATTAAAGGGTGGCTAATTAGCCACCCTTTATTTCATTACAGCCACATTTAAGGTAGTGACGGACACCTTTCATAAATAATCTGCGCTTAAAGTGGCAGGGCACTTTTCATAAATAATTTGCACTTAAAGTGGCAAGGCACTTTTCAAAAGGGTATCATTACCCTGAATATTATTATACGTATCGACTAAAGATATGTCAAAAAATTTGTGCTGATTAAAAATGTGCTTGGCAAAATTAATCACTAATATAAGAAAGGAAAGTTATATTTCCGTCAAAGTCAATAGAAAAAGTGGTGAGGGGAAGGATTTGGTCGAAGAAGGTAATGGGTATATACATACGGTCTTCAAACATCTGAGGGGCAGCTTCTAATGAGCGGCGTTGCGTACCGAGAACGATGTATTCGTTATCGTAGGAGCGAAGCTCGATAAGGTTTGTGTTATTGCGGCTGATAATGGCGCGATGTTCCGCGTCGTCCCAAGATACGTCGAAGCCGAGTCGGTCTTGAAGCATGTCGCGCAAGGGAATCATCTTTAGGCCATAAGGACCGTTTTGGCGATAATCGTCAGGGGTTAAAATAACGGTTTTGATGTTGGAGGTGAGAAGTTCGATGGTTTCCACATCGCCTATTCTTGTGGATAAGCGGAATCCATCGAAAAGGATAACAAGACGGTCATTAGTCATGTAGAAAGCGGTGGCGAAGGGGGCGGAAAGGGCTGCGTAGTAGTGTTCGGGATTGCTGCGTATTTTTTCTGCGAGAATGCGTTCAGCAAGTGGCGTGATTTCCATTTGGGCGGCATCGTTCATGGAGAGAAGCTGACCGCCGAAAGCGCAAAAGTTCACACTGCGAACCAAGGTATGGGGAAGGGTAGTGGCTACGCTTGCGTAGATAACCAGAGAAATCACGTCATCGGTGGGGTGGTAGTCGTATCTGAAAGAGATGGAGCGAGCGCGAAGTCTGCGAGCCTCGCCGATGAGGGAAGTTACAATATCGTTGGTGATATGGTCGTTAATGGAAGATGCGGCATCGAAGGAATCTGTAATATCAGGAACACGTCCGCGAATATCAAGACCTTGTTCTCTGCGGGTGAGGGGTCTGTCGGTAAGCATTTCGGAATCCCAACTGCTAACGGCAGAAATTTCCGGCATAGTGCGAACGGGGAAATACATATTACCCGGCGGAAGCGCGCTGTCTTCCCAGTTGAAGGCAAAAACCGGCGTGCAAAGCAAAACAAATACAGCGGACGCAATAAATGCGCCGCGTAATAATTTACGGAGGCTTTTCTTCGCAACCCTGAACATTTTGCACTCACCTCTGATTCACAGACATATTCTTATAAAAGATTGAAACATTTTTATTAATAAATTACAATTACAAACCTGTTACATTTACCCTTCAATCATGTTATAATATATTCGATGTACAAAAGAAAGTTAATTTATTTTTGGGGGAGATAAAAATGGACATTAATTTACTGAAAAAGAATGCAAGTGCGAAGAAATTCTCAGGCGGGCATGTAATAATCCGCGAGGGCGACAAAATGGGCGACGAGATGTATGTAATCGTAGAGGGCGAAGTCTGCGTATTTAGGAATTATGGAAAGAAGAACGAGAAAAAAATTGCAACCCTTGGTGCCGGCAACTTTTTTGGTGAAATGTCACTATTTTTACATAGAGAGCGCACGTCTACGGCAATTGCGAATGGCGACGTTGTCTTGCTGGTAGTGGATAGGGTTACGGCGTTTGGATTTTTTGAAACCCAGCCACAAATTTCATACTCGCTAATCAAAACTTTGTGCATGAGGCTGGACAGAACAAATAAGATATTGTATAACGGAGATACAACACTGGATGCAGCTGAAGTTCTTTTTGGTGAAGATGTTGTTCCGCCCGCGGAGGAAAAGCTACCTGCGCCCCCCGCAGCTCCCGCACCTGCCGAGGCGAAACCGCCCGCCGGTCTTATTTCCGACACACCGCCTCCCGGATTCATTTCTGATACGCCGCCTCCGGGGTTCGATGTAAATGCAGAGCCTTCCTCTTCGCTAACTCATGTACCCGAAGGGCTTTTCCCCGAAGGGCATAAAATTTATGATTTGAAACCGCTTCCGCCACATGATGAACTTATTTATAAGAAGACATTTAAATGCCCTATTTGCGAGCATACATTTCAAGCACTCAGCGTTCGCACAACCCGCCTGAAGCTTATACGGCGCGACAGGGATTTCCGAAGCCATTTTGAAAACATCGATACTGCCTACTATGAAATCATTACATGTCCCGAATGCTATTTCAGCAATTTCGAGTCCGGATACAACCAGCCCGTTATTGCAAGATTCAAAGAAAATATAGGCGAAATCACTCGTTACAAACACATCTTGGGCATAGATATAGTAGGAGACCGTACCATAAACAATGTTTTTGCGGGATACTTGCTTGCGCTGAAAGGCGCGCCACTGTTTTATAAATCATATGAAATGCTTGCGGCAAAAATCTGGTTGCGTCTTACATGGTTATACGACGACTGCCGCGATAAAGAACTTGTAAGGCTCTCCACATCCAAAGCGCATAAGGCATATCTGCTTGCATTCGAGAAAACAGATGCCGCCCCGGAAGCTTTACAGCAACTTTGCGTACTAATCGGCGAATTAAGCCTAATGGTGCGAGACATGCCGAATGCAAAAATGTATTTTGTAAAAGCTCGCGGTTATAAAAATCTAAGCAAAGTTCTGGCAGACCAAGCCTCGGATGGCATAGAAACCATAAGGAAAATCGAGTCGGGACAAATTAAATTTTAAAAGTTTCCCAGCAAAAAATAAAAAGGAGAGTGGCTCATGCAAAACTTTCAAATCCAAACCCCAACGAATTTAATATTCGGCAAAGGGACACAGCACCAAATCGGCGGGCTTATAAAGCCCCACGCAACAAAGGTATTATTGCATTATGGCGGAGGCACGGTAAAGAAGTTAGGGCTGTACGACGACACAAAGAAATCGCTGATAGCCGCTAACATCGACTTTGTCGAGCTTGGCGGGGTAGTGCCTAACCCGCGGCTGGAGTTGGTTTATGAAGGTATTGAGCTATGCAAAAAAGAAGGCGTAGACTTCGTGCTTGCAATAGGCGGCGGAAGCGCGATAGACTCCGCAAAAGCGATTGCGATGGGTGTGTGCTACGACGGCGACGTATGGGACATTTACGACGACAAAGCGCAAGTAAAAAAAGCATTGCCCGTTGCAACAATTCTAACGATTCCTGCCGCAGGAAGCGAAATGTCCCTAAGCTCGGTAATCACAAACGAAAAAGAAGGGCGCAAATACGGCGCAAGCAGTGATTTAATTCGCCCGGTAGTTTCTATAGTAAATCCCGAATATTTTACAAATTTGCCAAAATCACAACTTGGATACGGCGTGGCAGATATAATGAGCCACATATTTGAGCGTTATTTCACCAATACAACAAACTGCGACATAACCGACGGCCTTTGCGAATCCGTGTTAAAAGCAGTGATGAAGAACGCTCTGATTGCCGCGAAAAACCCCACAAATTATGATGCATGGTCCGAGATAGGGCTTGGCGGAATAATCGCCCACAATAACTGGCTGGGCATAGGGCGTTCCCAAGACTGGGCGTGCCACGGCATGGAGCATGAGCTTTCTGCATACAATGATGTTGCCCATGGAGCAGGGCTTGCGGTACTAACCCCCGCGTGGATGAAATACGTTTACAAAGATAATATAAATATGTTCATGCAGTTTGCAATAAATGTTATGGGCGTAAGTTCCAGCCTACGCGAACCTGAAGTTCTTATAAAAGAAGCAATCGACCGCCTGCAAGATTTCTACAGAAAAATCGGACTCCCCCAAACTCTGACCGAGTTAAAAATCCCGGAGTCCGCATTCGAGGAAATGGCAAAAAAAGCAACAGGCGCGTTCTTTGGCGAAGAGAAGGGTACAGGCAATTTCAAACGACTTTTGTGGCAAGATGTTGTTAATATCTATAAATTATGTAAATAATTAAAATATGAATCTATTTGAAATTTTATTTCTTGCAGTGGGGCTTTCTATGGATGCTTTCGCGGTGGCGATTAGCCTTGGGCTAACAATTACGTCACAGTCGCGAAAGGGTTTAAGGGAAGCCCTTATTGTCGCGCTGTATTTTGGGTTTTTCCAAGGCGCGATGCCGATTGTGGGATTTTTTGCGGCAATGTGGTTTGCGGAATCCGTCCACGCTTTCGGGGATTGGATAGCCTTTGGATTGCTAATTTTTCTGGGCGCGAAAATGATTTTTAGCAGTTTTCGCGACGAGGCAGTTGAGGCTTCTTTCTCGCCGCGAAAAATGCTTCCTCTTGCGCTTGCCACAAGTATAGACGCTATGGCAGTTGGGGTTTCATTTGCTTTTATAGGTGTAGGAATTTTTTCAGCGGCGATAATCATTGGCGCGATAACCTTCGCGTTTTCAGCAATCGGCGTAAAAATCGGCACTGTCTTTGGAAGCAAATTTAAGTCCAAAGCAGAATTCGTCGGTGGTGCAATTCTTATTTTTCTGGGACTGCGAATTCTGCTCTACGGCTAAAGGTCGTTTAAAGTTTAAAGTAAGCCACCAGATGTTGCAGTATTTCGGCTTGTGAAGAAAGTTCTTGCGAAGCCGCCGCCGTTTCCTCGGAAACAGCCGAGTTACTTTGCACAACTTGGGATATCTGTGAAAGCCCTGTACTTACCTGTGAAATTGCCTCTGCTTGCTCGCTAGACGAAACAGAAATACTGTTTATGATTTCGGATACATCGGCGGCATTTTTCACAATCATATCCAATGACTGCGCTGTAGCTTCCGCAATTTCCGAGCCGCCTTCAACGCGGCTATTCGACGTTGCAATAAGCCCTGTTGTCTCTGTTGCGGACTCTTGACTGCGCCCTGCGAGATTGCGTACTTCCTCGGCTACCACGGCAAAGCCTTTGCCGTGTTCCCCTGCGCGTGCAGCTTCTACAGCAGCATTAAGAGCGAGCAAGTTTGTTTGGAATGCGATATCCTGAATTGCCTTGATAATCTTAGAGATTTCGCCGGACGAATCTTTAATTTGCTCCATAGCCGTAACCATGTCCTTCATGGAGGCGTTGCCTTCGTTGGCATTGGCTGTGGACTTGTTGGAAATCTCGCTTGCTTCTTTTGCATTATCGGCGTTTTTGCGGGTTTGTTGGTTTATAACGTCAATTGTTGCGTTAAGTTCTTCTACGGAGCTTGCTTGCTCTTGCGCTCCGTTCGCCAGTTCTTGCGCACTGGTTGAAATTTGTTTCGCGCCCGCCAATACTTGCGCGGAAGCAGATGAAATTTCTGACATGGTTTTGTTTAGAGTTGAAGAAATATTGTTTAGCGAGTCCTTGATAATTGCAAAGTCTCCAACAAAGTTGCGGGCAACAGTGGTTGTTAAATCGCCGCTTGAAATAGACCTTAGATTCGTAGTTATGTCAGAAATATAGGTGGAAATTGTTGTTAGCGTTGAATTTAAGGCAAACATAGTATCCTTGAATACCCCATTATAATTTTCCGGGCTTGGATTATATCCTGCCGAAATAATCTTTTTATCTATGCCCGTTAAGTCTAAATTACCTTCTTTCATTTCAGCCATGCTCATTGACATAACAGCGAATGGTTCGTCTACGGCTTTGGCAATGCTGTTAAGCCCTTCCATAATTTCGCGCCAATCACCATTATAATTATCTGAGTCAATCTGGAATGTTAAATCACCTTTGGCGGCAACGGAATTAATCATGGCATTTACTTCTGCACTAACGTTTTTCAGGTTTCCTGAAACCTCGCGCAGTGTTTGTGGTATAAGATTTTTCTTGCCGGGCATATCAGCGATATCAATATTAAAATCGCCATCACTGATATTGTTGAGCGTCCCAAGCATAGCCTGTAAATCCTGAACCTGATGCTCTAAAATGCTGTTCACGCTTTCGACAAGTTCCCTGAAGGAGTTGTGATATTTGCTCGCATCAGCCCTGTAATCGGTATCGCCTTCGCTGTTAAATTCGTAGTTTATGCGGGTCAAATCATCAACAATGTTCTTTATTACATTAACGAGGTAATACACATCTTGCGTCATTAAACCGATTTCATCGTTATTAAGGTCGTCTCTGGTATTTATAGCAAAGCTTCCGTCTGCTACGCTTTTGATAATGCTCTGCACATCTTTTATAGGGCGAACAAGTCGGTTTGAAATTAAAGTAAGCACTGCAATTGAAATAGCCAAACCAATAATACTAATAAATACAACCAGCATAATTACCGAGTTGCGCTGTGCATAAGTTTCAGCAAGCGGTAATGCCATGAACATTTGCCCAAGTATATTGTCGTAAGGGTCTCTTATTGGCATGAAAAACGCACTGAATGGTTCATCTCTAATTACGACGGAAGCGAAAAGCTCCTCTCCTCGATTTAACACAGGGTCTACAGCAATATCCAGCATTTGAGTTCCTGTTACCGGGTTTCCGTCCGCGCCTCTGAAAGTAGAAGAAAGAGATATGCCGTCTTCAAAAATAACGAGGTCAACGCCCCAGCGTTGTGAAAAATACTCTGTCAGGGGCTGCGTATCCAATGCAAGTGCGACAACTGCGCCGCCAATAATATCGCCATCGTAAAGAATAGGCACGGCAGCACGAAAAGGCATACGATGCAAGGTTTGAGCAGAGTACGCCACAGAAATAATACCGTCTAATGCCTCAAGGAGGGATGGAGTACGTATCATGTCACCATGGTTTTCAGGTTCATGAGTACGCTCCCAGACAACCCCTTCGGTATCAAAGGCTGTTATATAGGTAACGCCATGGGCTGCTACCATTTGATTGGCAACGCGAGCTATTTCATCTCTGTCGCCGGTTAAGTATGCCGCGACTATACGCGGGTCTTGAGCTACATTAAGAGCATAATCGATGGTCATGCGCCGCAAGTCATCCGAAATATTTCGAGCAGCTTGTGAGGCATTTTGCAATTTCGCGTCAAGTATATCGTCGTTGAAGTAAGAGAACTGGGTCACCGTGATAATCATTGTCACCAGCAGCAATGCCAGTATCAGCAATCCTGTCGGCAGAATAATTTTACTCCTGAATTTCAAATTCTTCATAAATAACCCTCCATATGCAATTTAACTTTCATATGGAAAATATATCACCAAAAAGATTTATTAACAAGTCAAAATCCACATTTTTCTACATTTTGAACTATTGCTAAATTTTTCGCTATTCTGCGATGCCGATAACCAGCCCGACCGTGCGCAGGCTTTCAGGTTGGGTTATTTGTTTGGGGGCGAAGACTTTATTAAGGGATTCCAGTATAATTGAGCCTTTTTTATGGTCAATGCGCAAACGTTTGCAATAAGCTTCGCCGTCGTATACAAAGATGCCTACATTGTCGGGGTCTACCTTTGGGACGGCTTTTACGAAAACTATGTCTCCATCGCAAATTTTAGGCTCCATGCTTTCGCCTTTTATTCTAACGCAAAAATCTGCGCGTTCGCTAACCTGTGTGGCAGCAAAGCGCATTTCTTCATAATCGGTGTCGCTGTCGTCGCTTAAATAACTGCCAAGCCCTGCGCTCGCCCTCTGATTGTATACCCTCAGCACCATCCATCTATCGTCTACAATCGGTTTTTTTACCGCTTCTGCTCTTGTGTTCAAAAAGCTTACGCGCTCTACTTCTTTTTCTAATATTAAATCTACAACTTCTCGACCGTGGGTATCCAGCTGGCGGTACTTTTTTATATGCGTGTTTTCGTCATCGGTTAAAATGGCGATTTCTTCTGCTTTTTTCCTGTTTTCGCTAACCCCGAGAAGATAATCTAAACTTACGTTATAGTACCGCGCAAGAATTTGTAAAACTTCGGAATTTGGTTCGCGGAAGCCGGATTCGTAATTTGCGTAGGTGCTGTAATTTAGCGGCAACCGCGCTACCAAGTCGCGCTTGCTCATTTCGCTTTCTTTACGTAGCGTGCGAAGTCTTTCGGCTATCATAAAAACACCTCATTATATTGAAAATATGTTCGCTTAGATAAAGCATACTACACAGGCATTTTTTTTGCAACAGTTTTCCGTGATATTTTCTTAGAATATTTCCTCGAATTGCGCGTCGAATTATTTTTCGCTTTATATTGACGTGCTTTTCTTTGTGTGTAATAATTGGCTCGTCACGTTTGCATTTTGTTTATCGGAAGGGGAACATATGTACATTAACATTGAAATCGAGCGCGTTCGCCGCCACTTGTCTAGGGCTGAAATGGCTCGCTTGCTTGCCGTAGACACTGACATTCTCCAAAATTGGATTCGCCGTCGCTCGCCTATCCCCGCCAAAAAACTGCGTGCCCTGTCGCAGCTTTTCGATGGTGTAAGTGTGGACTATCTTCTGGCTACAGCCAAGAAATCCGGAAAGGAGGTGAACATATGTACGCATTTGCACGCTGCTTCGCTATCGCCGTCGCAGGGCTTGCAGTAAGCATTATTAACCGCTTCTTCGGCGGTTTCGACATGCTTCTTCAAACACTTCTACTGCTTATGGCGGTCGATTTTATATCCGGCATCATTTCCGCAGTCGTTTTTAAATGCTCCGCAAAAACTGACTCCGGCAAACTTTCCAGCCGCGCCGGTCTTCAAGGATTCTTCAAAAAGTGCTGCTGTCTTATGCATATAACCGTCGCTGTCCACTTAGACGCGCTGCTTGGCACAAACACTCTAACCCGCGACGCTGTTATTATCGCTTTTTGTATTAACGAACTTATCAGCATCCTTGAAAACATGGGTAGCATGGGAATTTCTCTTCCCGCGCCACTACTAAACGCTCTGGATGTTCTCGCCAAAAAATAAATAGAAAAGAAGTACACCTCAGGTGTGCTTTTTTTTACAAAAAATACTTTTTTTATTACAAAAACTACTTGCAATTTTTGTCGAATTGTGACATGCTCACATACAAAAGGAGAGATGAATATGACAACATCAGCAAACATGGGCATCAAGCGTACCGGAAAGCGGAAATCAATGAATGTAAGAATTACCATGGCAGCATTGGCCATATCATTTGGCTCAATCTCCATAACCGGCGTGATTACTTTCTTGCTCCACCAGTCTATATCCGGTGAGCCGGAAACCTTTATGTATTTTATCGCCGGGTGTAGTATTGTTGCTTCTGTTGTCATCACTTTTCTGGTGAGATTATACATTAAGAGCAATTTATCCTATACGTTCAGGCGATTACTTAGTGCAGACCAAAATTTTGACAGAGCTTCAGAGCCTTTTAAGGCGCGGTTTCAAGACGAAGGCTCGGTAGATGCAGTCGGAAAAATTTATTCGCATTTTGAAAACCACAGCGATGCCGTACACAAGCTGATTGATGATTTTGATACTTTGTCGGGGCGCATTCAGGGGGATTATTATTATCGGATAGATGCAAAAAAATATCAGGGTGGTTATAAAAATTTGGTTGAAGATATCAACTATATATTAGACACCATTTTCGGCTTTATGGAAGAAATGCCGATTGTCGTTGTATTTTTTGATACAGAAGCAAAAATAACATTTCTAAACACATTGGCGAAGGAACAGGGGATGGACATAGGCAAAACGGTGTATGAATTAGCTCCCAGTCCCGAAACAAAGGAAATTGTGGAACGCATTGACAGCGTAGCCAAGAGTGGGGAAAAGGCATATTTCCAAATGGCACTCACAGACCCGACAGGAAAAGACATTGTTGAAGATTATTACCTTAGTCCCATAATTGATAATGCCAACAGAGTCATTGGTACAATGATGGTAAACTTTGATGCAAGCGAAGTAGTAAAAGTCAAAAAAATCACCGAATACAAAGAATACGAAGCAAAAGCCTTGATTAAATGCCTATCGGAAGAGCTGGACCAAGGGTTTTTGTCGATATCATATAAGCCGCAACCCCATGATGAGCATACCGAAGAATCGGCTGCTGTTTTCCAAAAAATTGCGGACGCGCTTACGCACACAGTTGATTTCATTGCCGATTATATTGACGAGGTGAATAATACGCTTGCGGCAATGGCAGAAGGCGATTTAACGGTTTCAATTCACCGTGAATATATCGGCGACTTTGTCACAATCAAAAATTCTATTAATAACATAAGCAGCACATTAAACAAAACAATGGATAATATATCGTCTGCCTCAGCCCAAGTTTCCGCAGGAGCAACGCAGATTTCAACCTCTTCCATGGATTTGGCAAACGGCGCGGCGCAACAGGCAAGTTCAATCCAAGAGCTAAATGCAAGTATTGATATGATTAACCAGCAAACAAAGCAAAATGCTAAAAACGCCAGAGATGCGCATGAAATATCCACACAATCAACAGAAAACGCAAACGAGGGCAACGATGCCATGCAAAAAATGCTTGAAGCTATGAGAGGCATAAAATCTTCAAGCGACGGAATTTCAAAAATAATAAAATCCATACAAGATATTGCCTTCCAAACGAATCTTTTGGCATTAAATGCGGCTGTAGAGGCGGCAAGAGCGGGTTCGTCGGGGGCAGGTTTTGCCGTTGTAGCAGAAGAAGTACGGTCTTTGGCGGCACGCAGTCAAGAGTCTGCAACAGAAACAACCGCTCTAATCGAAGATTCTGCTACTCGCGTAGATAGTGGTGCAAGCATCGCTGAAGTAACATCCGGCGCGCTTAGTTCCATCGTGGAAAATGCGAATAAAGTCTTGGAAGTTATTAATCAAATTTCACTTTCCTCCAAAGAACAGGCAGATGTTGTTGAACAAGTCAGCCAAGGGGTTAGCGAAATCGCCACTGTCGTGCAAAGTAACGCCGCAGTATCCGAAGAAACCGCCGCCGCCGCAGAAGAGCTTAATTCGCAAGCAGAACTTTTACGCCAAATGGTGTCTTATTTCAAACTTCACTAATCCGCTTTTGAATAAAAAGGGGTTTGAGAAATCAAGCCCCTTTAAAATGTTCCAAATCGACATGAAAATAAAAGTTGAAACAGCACTCACTTTGTCTGTAGAAAATGCTATTTAGCATAGCCATGAGCTTTTTTATATCGCTCCAATGCTTTTTGCTCTTCCGCATCAAGAGCAAAAAGGTCAATTTTTTTCGTGCATATGCCGTTAACGATGTCCTTTACGTCCTCCGGGCTGTAATATTCTGTGATGGAAAAGCCATGTTCCATAATCCTTTCATAATAGGGGTTTTTGTGAGCTTTTGAAAAATCAGTTATTTCGGGGATGTCACTTAAATCTATAGTAGTTTTCTCTTTCATTACGATACACCTCCATATTCTTTTTCTTCTTGTTTGGTTGCTTTTCGCGCAGAAATAATCCGAATTACCGTATCCTCTTCACGAAAACAATGGCAAACGGTAAGCAGTCTATGGGCTTCACTTAGTCCGATAAGCAAAAAGCGTTCTTCGTCTTGCGAGTGAGCCGTATCTTCAAGGGTTGCGGCATTAGGGTCAAAGAATGTTAATGCGGCTGACTTGAAGGATACGCCGTGTTTTTCAATATTTGATAGACGCTCTAATTGCTTCCGTGGCATATCCGTTATTCCAAAATAATTTTCCAATACAATACTCCATCTCGGCAGTTTCTTCTCTTTCGTACAACCGACAAAAACTTATATGCCCAATATTTTCGTTGCTTTCAGAAAGAACTATAGCCCACCTATATTGCATTGACCATGTATCTATCAATTGTAATACTTCTTGCTTTTCCGTATAAATAGGTTCCCCATATCTAGATTGTATGTCGGGGTCAGAAATCCAATTTTTAAGCATATAGTCTGCATCGGTGTCTTTAAATTTACGCAACATTAACCGCTCTGTTTGAATTACATCCATAGGTGAATTAGGGGCTGCCGGAGCTTCAATATTTTATTCATAATTACAACCCTTCCTAAACGAAGAATATGTTCACTTGATACTTTATGAAACCGATTATATCATGATTGCGACCACACTAAAAATTATTCCCATTTGCAAAAATTTAATCATCATAATGTCCTTTGCATTGCATGATTTCAACGGAATCGCCATCTTTCTTGAATTTGCCAATCCAAATATTCTGCCCATACTCTTTCGGTAAAAGTGAGTTTACCCATTCTCCATACCCTCGAGCCCTTCCATTCTAAAATTTACCATTGGAAAAACAAAAAAGGTCATCAAGATATGGGAATATTTCACGTCCTATAAATGTACCATCAGCAATCATTTGTTCAATTTTAGATTTGTCGGCGAATACGGCATCACAGGTCTCATTTACTTGAAATCTAATAGTAGATAAGTTTATGTCTTGACGAAAAAGCCACACATCTACAAAATCCCCACTACCATTATCATAAGCACGAATATAACGTTTGAAAAGTTGTCCATTTTGAGGTTCAAGGATAACGCCAAGTTCTTCTTGCACTTCCTTGACTGCCGTTGTTGCACTATCGTCACTAGCAACAGCACTACCCCCTGTACACTCCCACATGTTAGGATATGATTTATTTGGAGTCCGCTTGGAAATAAGAAATTCATTCTTTCTATTCATTATCCAAACATGAACAACAAGATGATATTCGCCTTGTTTCATTACGTTAGTTATTGTATGTCCGCGCTCATGCAATCGACCTGTCTTGTTTCCATTTTTGTCTAATATATCCCAAAACTCAGGCATTCAACCCAACCCTTTAACATTTAATATTTTTTATAACAAAACGCACCTGCGGTGCGCTAAGGTACGCTGGTGCGAATCATTACTCTTGTGTAATAAGCTCAATTTCCTGACATATAAAAAACAGACAAGGTTTTTGTCCCTGTCTCTCCGATTTCACACCTCATACTGGATTTTGCTCCTTTATTGTAATAGTACCATTTTCATCTTTTTTCCAAATACCTTCGGGTGGGTATGCCTTGAACGCTTTTTCACACGAGATAACTCTTTTTGATTTTTTTGCATCTTCAACTAGTTTTTTCATTTTTTCAATGCGCTTTTCATCAATAATCATATCGGACACCTCCCAATTAATATTATGCCAGAAGATTATTATTGTTTCAATAAGAACAATGAAACACAGACATTATTAATATGGAAACAGAACACTTTTACAGTAAGGAATTGTCCGAAAATATTTTTAGTTATTTGAAGCAGTTGTTTTGTTAGAATCCCTGTTCCCGAACCAATGTCAGCGACGGTGCTTTCTTTGTTAAATCCAACATCGGAACGCAGGTATTCAATAAATGCTTTCGGATAAGTCGGGCGGAATTTTGCGTAAATTTCACCCATGCCGTCAAATTTTGCTTCGTTCACACAGCACCTCCGGTTATCTTCTGTTTTTAATTTCATTGGCTTGAAGCTTCATTTCTTTTGCGGCGTTTAGGGTTGCTTCGGTTATTTGCGCACCGGCTGTTAGGCGGGATAGTTCGTTTATGCTTTCGTCATTGTTAAGGGGAATTACCTTTGTTACAGTGCGTTGGTTTTGGGTGGATTTTTGGATTTGGAAATGGGTGTCTGCCATTGCGGCGATTTGGGGCAAGTGGGTGATGCACAGAATTTGACGAGTTCGGGAAGCGCGGCTTAGGTTTTCGGCTACTTTTTGGGCGGTGCGTCCCGATACGCCCGTGTCTACCTCGTCGAAGATTACTGTGGGGATGCGGTCTGTCATTATTGTTTTTATTGCAAGCATTATGCGGGACATTTCGCCGCCGGAGGCTATTTTGCGCAAGGGCTTGTGTGGCTCGCCGGGGTTTGGGGATATTATGAATTCCACAAGGTCGTTTCCGTCGCTTCCGAAGGATGTTTTGCGCGTGATTTGCATGGAGAATTTCGCGCTTTCCATGCCCAGCTCTTGCAGGATTTTTGTTATTTCTGTTGAAAGGATTATGGATTTTTCTTCGCGGATTTTGTTCATTTCATTACATACGGTTGTGATTTCTTTGGTGATTGTTTTGCGTATGGCTTGGAGGCGTTTTATTTCGGCTTCGCTGTTTTCAATGCCGTCTAGGTTTGCGGCGAGTTCTTCTTGCTTTTTTAGGATAATTTCGACTGTCGCGCCGTATTTTTTCTTTAGACGATATATGATGTCCAGGCGGGCTTCTACTTTGTCCAGCTCGCTTGGGTCGGCATCCAGCTCGTCGGAATATGCACGGAAATCCCGCGTTATTTCTGATAGCTGGGCTTGAATGTCTAAAAGTGATGCGTGAAGTTTTTCTTGGGATGGGTCTAAGCGTGCAATTTCCGCGCTTAAAGCGGCGGCTTTTGCGACTTGGTCTACGGCAGATAGTTGTGCTGGGCGGTTTTCGTAAAATCCGCTGTATAGAAGTCCGATTACTGCGGTTGTGTTCTTGCTTAGTTTTTCCGCGGCGGCAAGGCGGTCGCGCTTTGCGGTAAGAAGCTCTTCTTCGCCGTGTTTTAAAGCCGCTTTTTCTATTTCGTCCAATTGGAATTTCCAGATTTCGATTTGCTCTGCCCGCTGATTTCCTGATATGGCTTTTAGTGCTTTGTTGTTTGACTTGTATTTATGCAGAAGGCCTTCGAGGATGGCTTTTCGGCTAAACAATTCTTCGCCGCAAAACTGGTCAAGCATTTGCAGCTGTTTCAGCGGGTCCAGTAGGCTTTGATGCTCGTGCTGACCGTGGAGGTCTACGAGAAGCTCGGCGGCATTTTTTAATACACCTACCGTAACTGTACGTCCGTTTATTCTGCAAACGCTCTTGCCATTGTCAGCTTGCATTGTGCGCGAAAGCATGATTTGCTCATCTTCAAAATCTATGCCCAACGCGAATAGCCCCTCTTTTACATATTCCAGAAAGGGGCTTGTGAATTCCATAATGCCTTCCACCATTGCAAAATCTGCACCTGCGCGAATTATATCCCGCGAAACGCGCCCACCCAGCAGAAAGCCAATTGAATCAATCACGATGGATTTTCCCGCGCCTGTTTCGCCCGAAAGAATGTTCAAACCATGTGCGAAATCAACCTCGGCTTCGTCTATCAAGGCAATATTTTGGATACGCAGATGTGTTATCATGCCAGTTTCTCCGCCAAAGCCGCCGCCGAAGCCTTGCTTTTTACGACGCAAATTACAACATCGTCGCCCGCCACAGAGCCTAATATTTCAGAAAAATTCATATCATCCAGCGCGGCGGCTACTGCCATAGCCATTCCGCTAAGTGTTTTCAGTACAAGCATATTGCCCGCGAATTTTACCGAAACCAACCCATCGCGAAAAACTCTGGCAAGGGGAGTGCTTCCGCTACCATCGGGAACAATGTATTTTTGCCCATTCTTGGTCACTTCTTTCAGAAGCCCAAGCTCTCGAATGTCGCGGCTTACTGTTGCCTGTGCAACAAAAAATCCCGCGTCACTTAATGCGGCAGTTAGTTCGCCTTGGGTGTAAATGTCTTTTTTGTTTAAAATCTCAATGATTTTATTCTGACGCTCGGTTTTCATAACAGCTTCTTCTTTCTCAGGGTGGTGTAGAAGTTCACATGGGTTGTCTTAATAATTGTTGCGCGGTGGTGTGATGCTTTTATAAAAACGCTTTCGCCCGCATGTATTTTTCCGCGTAAATAGCCGTCTACGCTAACCTGAGAAGTATTTTTTGCCACTATGCGAACGGTGTCTGACGAGCCGATAACCAGAGGCCTTGCACTTAAACTATGGGGGCAAACAGGCGTAATTACTATCATATGCCCGAAAGGCATCAGCAAAGGGCCACCCGCCGCCAAATTGTACGCGGTAGAGCCTGTGGGGGTAGAAATAATTATTCCGTCGGCACGTATAGAGTCCATATATTGCTCGTTTACGTAGAGCGAGTATTCGATTAATTTTCCTGAAACGCCAATGTAAATTTCGTTAAGCGCGAGGCGTTCTTGCAGCGGAATCACTTTCGATGTGCCGAATTCAGCTTCCAGCATGATTCTTTTTTCCAATAAGTGATTACCTGCCAGAACTTTTCCGAGGGCTTTAATGCCGTTTTTTTTGTCAACGTCGGTAAGAAATCCCAGATTTCCTAAATTTATTCCCAGCATAGGAACATCGCAAACAGCGGCATAATGTGCAGCACGAAGAACTGTGCCGTCGCCACCCAGAACCACGCAAAAAAGTGCGATTCCGAGCAGCTCCGGCGGCTGAATTATGTCGGCAATATACCCCTCGTTTAACAGAAATTTTTTAATCTCTTCAACAAATTCCTGCGGGTTTTTATTCTCGTTTGCGATAATCCTAACCAGTTTGCTTTCCATAAACTTAGAAATGCCTTATTGCGCGCAAGTTTACTGTGTAGTCGGCATCATTTATCCACTGGTCTAAAAATTCAAAAAATGCTTCGGCGCGACCGCTGTCTTCTCTGCTTTCGCGTGCGTCAGAAATTTGCATCTCCAGAATTTCATCATCTATAAAATGCTCGTACATGTTTAATACAAAGAAAATTCCGTTTATCTCAAACACGCCCATAACATCGCCTTCGTCCATTTCAACGATGTCCATACCATGTTCCCATGCGTCGTATCTTTCGATAAATTCCATGATGTTTATTGGGTCATTATCCTCGCCCTCGTGGTGGAAGAATGAATAATCTTCTACCAATTGGTCAAAAGAAATTTCGCCTGCTTGCAAACGCTCGTATGCCGCTTCAAGCTCGGTAAAATCGAAAGACGCGGCGTATTTTACATTCATATCTGTAGCCGCCTGTATGAAGAATTCCATGTTTTCTTCTAAAAATTCTGCAAATTCTTCTTCGTCAAACTCTATGTCTACATATATATCCATAAGTCCGTTAAGAATTTCTCCCCATGCAGAAAAGAATTCTGCAACGCGCCTGTCGGGAATAAAATCAAGACCGCCCGGTATGGACATTGCCATTTGCTCGTGCATGTTTCTTGCATCTTCTTCAAGGGCGACAAATTCTTCCTCAGAAGGGGTTAGCCCATGTTGCGCACCACGGTCTAACAGAACAAGTGTTTGCAATAAACTCTCCAGTGCCGCCTCTTGTGCAGCTTGCCCCGGAGGCATGTCCATGGTTGATGTAAAAAATCTAAAATCCCTCGTGGATATGCTTTCGCCCTCGAATGTCATTATCGTGCGGCGGTTAAGGATGTCCCACACGCTATACCCGATAATGGCTACGACAATTAGCACCATCAGCGAAAAAACACCTGTTACTATGCGGTTTTTCTGCTTTCTTTTGCGCTCGATTTCTAAATTACGTTTTTTTCTGCTTTCCATTCTTGTTCTCCTTTAGGTGTAGTATAATTTTTTTGTATATGCTTTCCGCGTCTAAACCGTAACGCGCAAACAACTCTTTTCGGCTCCCTGTTTTGGGGAAAACATCTTCAAATGCAAAGGCTTTTGTTACTTTTACATGGCTGTTTACACTTTCGCCATAGCCACCTGTTTTGATTCCGTCTTCTATCGTAAAAACAAAATCGAATTTTTTTAGCTTTCTGATTAAATCTTCATCCGGCGGTTTTATAATGCGTGCATCGTATAAAGCAGGCGAATATCCATCTTTTGTCAGGCGTTCTATAATATTGTAAGACGTTTCCAGCATTGTTCCAACTGATACAATAGCGATTTTCGAGCCTTCTTGCAAGACCTGTGACTGCGTTATGCATATCGTGTCAGATTTTTTGGATTTTTCCGAAGCTATTTCCTTTGGATATCGTATTGCAACAGGCCCATTATGCTCTAGGGCAAAGTCCAGCATTTTAGTAAGTTCGTCACCGTCGGATGGCGCGAGAACGATAATCTCGGGAATATGCGACAAAAACGCAATATCAAAAATCCCCTGATGGGTTTCGCCATCGCCAGAAACTGCACCCGCGTGGTCTATTGCAAAAACAACAGGCAAGTTTTGAATAACCACATCGTGAATAATATTATCATAAGCCCTTTGCAAAAATGAAGAATACATAGCCACAACAGGTTTAAGCCCGCCCATCGCAAGCCCTGCGGCATATGTCACCGCATGACCTTCGGCGATACCTACATCGAAAAACCGTTTTGGAAACCGCTCTTTAAACCGCGACAGCCCAACACCGTCGGGCATAGCGGCAGTTATGGCAACAATGCGCGTATCACGCGCCGCTTTTCGCAATAAATGTTTAGAAAATATACTCGTATAAGTGGGTTCTTCCGAAACCTTGTCAGGCTCACCCGTCTCTACGCAAAATGTCCCGACTCCATGAAAACTTCGTGGCGATTCTTCCGCAATATCATAACCCTTGCCCTTCGTAGTCAAAACATGCAAAAGCACGGGCCCTTTTACATTTCTAACCTGCTTCAAAACTGTCAAAAGCGAAGAAATGTTATGCCCATCAATCGGCCCGAAATACCTAAATCCCATTTCTTCAAACAGCACCCCGGGCAAAATGGCGTACTTCAAAAGACCCTTCGCAGACTCTATCCCTCGCGTAATTGGCGCACCCAAAACAGGCAATCTGTCCAAAATGCTATGAACATCTTCCTTCGCCCCAAGATACGCCGATGCCGTTCGCAATGTGTTCAAATGCCGCGCAACCGCTCCAACATTTCTGCTGATAGACATCTGATTATCATTCAGCACAACCAACAAGTCTGTATTTGCCCGCCCTGCATTATTCAGCCCTTCATATGCAAGCCCTCCGGTTATCGAACCATCCCCCACCACCGCAATTATATTCTCTTCCCCTTCTTCCCTCAAATCCCGCGCAACCGCAAGACCCAATGCCGCCGAAATCGCTGTAGAACTATGCCCAGTTCCAAACGCATCATGCTCGCTTTCCGAAGGCTTTGGAAACCCTGCAAGACCCTCCATTTTGCGCAGAGAACCAAACCTCCCTTTCCTTCCCGTAAGCATTTTATGTACATATGCCTGATGCCCCACATCCCAAACAATCTTGTCTCGCGGCGTATCAAAAATCGTGTGCAACGCCAATGTAAGCTCCACAACACCCAAGTTTGAAGCCAAATGCCCACCCGTATCACTTATGCTTTGTACCAAAAAACCGCGTATCTCGTCTGCCATTTGCTGTAGGTCTGCTACAGTAACACGTCTTTTTTTTAGTTTCATAGCAATCTCCTTTGTAATATTTTAAGACCTTGGGGGCTTCGCCCCACGGTTTTAATCCAAATATAGCGGAAACAAATAATACGCCGCAAGCGCGACTAATGCACCTAAAATTGCACCTGCGAGAACTTCCAGAGGTCTGTGGCCGAGCAGTTCTTTTAATTTTTCGTCCAGTTTTATGCCTTGCTTTTCAAGCTTAGAGAATAGGAAGTTTATGGCTGCGGCGTGTTTTCCTGCGGCACGCCTTACCCCTGCGGCATCGTGCATAACAACAAGGGCGAACGCCGCGCATATGGCAAAAATGGGCGTTCCGAAGCCTTCGTAAATGCCGATGCTGATTGTTAGGGAAACCACCAGCGCGCTGTGAGAGCTGGGCATTCCGCCTGTGCTGGTAAGCATGGCACTCGTCCAAGAGCGGGTTCGCCAATAATCGAAAATTACTTTTAGAATTTGTGCGATTACGAGTGATGTTACGCCGGTCATTAGATGGCGGTTTGTGATTATTTCAAATAAAACGCCGTTCATGAAATGGGGGTTAACACGAATTCATCTGCTTGTTTGCGCAAGGTTAGAACTTCGGCTTCGTAGCCACGCAGAACCTCGCCGCATTCTTTTGCAATGGAAATGCCGCTTTTGTACAGCTCTATTGCTGTATCCAGAGGGGTTTCGGAATCTTCTACCTGCTCCACAATTTGCGATAATCGCTCCAGTTTTTCTTCAAATGATTTCATGGCTCTTATCCTTTTTTTGTAGTTTCTGTAGTTTTTGTAGTTTTTGTAGTTTTTGTAATTTTTGCTGTTGCTTCGCCGTCCGACCATGTTATTTTTATATTTTGCCCAATGCTTATGGCTTTTACGCTTGTAATTGCGTTATTGCGACACCAATTAATTCTTTCCGCCCCACTGGTGTCGCAATCCCCCCTTTTAGGGGGGTGATTGGAGTTTGCAAGGCAAACTTCAATCGGGGG
>JGI24703J35330_11748565_pt1 | contig 20102 bp, 18 predicted proteins | sample TergutNt197P1_FD_35330 | JGI IMG/M metagenome (IMG submission 35330) | reverse complement strand
AAGACGGCGTTAGAAGGTGTCGCCTTGTAACTTGCGAGCAGTATAACCGAACAATGTTTTCGAGTCAAGCGGAATGCGAAAATAATTTCGTTAAAATACGCGATGTTGTTTGTGCTAGGGCGTGTTGCCACTATACGAATGGCACGGTTTTAACAGGGGGTTGGGCGGAGTATAAACGCCGCATCGATTTTACGGTCCGTCAACCTCCCGTTTTATCCGGCTTCCATCGTCCAAAAGACTGCGGAGCTTTTTTGTGTCACCGCTTTCGAGGGCGTCGCGATATGCCTGCATCGACGCGATAAATGTGTCAAATTCGCCGAGCAGGTACGACTTGTTCTCGAAAAAAAGCTCCGTCCACATATCGGGATCGAGACGCGCGACACGGCTTAAATCGCGATAGCTTCCCGCCGAATATCCCTTGTGGCGCGGCGCGGTCGGGCTTTTTACAAAGGCGTTCGAGATAATGTGGGGCATTTGCGACGCGAACGCGATTATTTCATCGTGTTCGGCGGAGGTCGTAACGGAAATACGCCCGAAACCCAGCGGCTCGAGGAGGGTTTTTATTTTGTCGAAAAGCCGTATATCGTCGTTTCCGGGCGGGACGATTACCATCGGCTCGCCGTCGAAAAGGTCTTCGCGGCTGAATTTGAAGCCGCTTCGATGAAGCCCCGCCATGGGGTGCCCGCCAACGAAAATAAACCCGTGTGCCTTCGCAACGGGGAAGATTTTTTCACATATGCGTCCCTTTGTTCCTGCGCAGTCGATGACGGTTGTCCCCGCGAGAAATTCCTTTTTCGACAACACCCAATCAATGACCCCTTGCGGATAAATCGCAAGGAACACGACGTCGCAATTTTTTAAATCGGCGTCGGTTAATTCTGCGTCAACGGCCTCGGCAAGGCGTGCGAAATCGACGATTGAGGCATCGCAATCTGCGCCGAGAACGGTAATTCCCGGCGTTCGCTTGTAAGCCTTTGCAATTGAGCCGCCGATTAACCCCAAGCCGACAATGCCGACACGCTTCATTTTTTCGTTCATTTCAGGGCGTCCCGCAATTTGTCAATCCGCACCGAAAGTTCCGCAAACGCTTTAGGCGTAAGCGACTGCGCGCCGTCGCACAAAGCGTTCTTCGGGTCGTTATGCACCTCGACGATTATTCCGTCCGCGCCCGCCGCGATTGCCGCAAGGGTCATCGAAGGCACAAGGTCGGCGCGCCCCGTCGCGTGCGAGGGGTCAACGATTACGGGCAGATGTGTCAGGTTTTTTAAAATCGGAACGGCGGATAAGTCCAGCGTGTTTCGGGCGTAGTCCTGCTCGTATGTGCGAATGCCGCGCTCGCACAAAATGACGTTTTCGTTCCCGTTCGCCATTATGTACTCCGCGCTCATAAGAAGCTCTTTAATTGTACCGGCAAGGCCACGCTTCAATAAAATAGGAGCGCGGGTCGATTTTCCGAGTTCCTTTAACAGGTCATAATTTTGCGTATTTCTCGCGCCTATTTGTATCACGTCGATTTTTTTCTCAACGAATTCGTCCATGTCCTGCAAATACATAAGTTCTGTGACAATCGGCAACCCCGTTTCGGTGCGCGCTTCGAGAAGCAAATCAAGCCCCTCGCTGCCCATGCCCTGAAAATCGTACGGCGACGTACGCGGCTTGAACGCGCCGCCACGCAGAAAATTCGCACCCGCATCCTTAACATCGCGCGCCACGGAAATAATCTGCTCGCGACTTTCGACGGAACACGGCCCCGCAATAAGCGCGAAACTTCCGCCGCCAATCGTCGGCCCGTCCCCGCTTGCAAGGTGCAAAATCGAGTCGTCGGGGTGAAGTTTCCGATTGCTTGCTTTAAAAGTTTCGGTCATATCGGACACGGACTCCACGATATCAAGGCTTGTAAGCATGTCCTTGTCGATGAGTTTTGTGTTGCCGATAAGCCCCAGAACGCATTGCTCGCGCCCGTGAAATTCCTTCACAATCAGCTTTTTATCGCCAAGCCATTTTATCAAATGTTCGATTTTTTCTTTGGAAACATCGGGTCGAATAATTACAATCATTTATAACACTCCTACGCAAAAGATTCACTCCGTATTTTGGCACTTATCGGCGGCTTTGTCAATTTTCTGCTCGAATCCAACAGTATCCAATGACAATTCGGTGACATCCGGTGACAAATGTAACTACTAAAAAAAATCGCATCGAGGCATAATACTCTCGAAAGGGGCGATTTTTTATGAGCATCGCGACAATGAAAAATGTAGTAAAACGCTACGGCGACCTGACCGCGCTTGACCATCTCGACCTTGAAATCAACGAGGGCGAAATTTTAGGGCTTCTGGGCCCGAACGGCGCGGGAAAAACAACGGCGATTCGTTCGCTTATCGGATTAATCGAAATCGACAGCGGCGAAATTTCTGTTTTCGGCGAAAAGCAAGGCGTTAACAATGTAAAAATCAAGAAGGAAATGGGCATTGTAACGCAGGAAATTACGGTGTTTACCGAACTTTCGGCGGGCGAAAATTTGCGCTATTTCGGCGCGCTTTACGGGCTTCGCGGCAAAGAACTTGACGACAATGTAAAACGCGTGCTGGAATTTATCGGGCTTACGGAACACGCGAAAAAACGGCCGAAAAAATTCTCCGGCGGAATGCAGAGGCGTCTTAATATCGGGTGCGCGCTTGTGCATCGGCCGCGACTTTTAATCATGGACGAACCCACCGTCGGCATTGACCCGCAATCGCGCAATCACATTCTCGAGTCCGTAAAAAAAATCGCACAAGGCGGCACGACGGTTATTTACACGACGCATTATATGGAAGAAGTGCAGGCGATTTGCGGGCGCATCTCGATAATGGACGCGGGCCGCGTAATCGCGGACGGCACGCTTGATGAACTCGTGGGAAAAATCGCGCATGAAGACACGGTTCGCCTGACCGCCGCCGCGCCTTCCGACGCGTTAACCGAAGAAATCCGTGCAATCTCGGGCGTAAAAAGCGTCGTCGCAAACGCCGGCGAATACGTAATAATTTCCGGCGCGGACAGCGGCAATTTAAACCGCATAATGGAAATCGCCATGCGCCACGGCGGCGTTTCAAACATCACAAGCGACAAGCCCAACCTCGAGGACGTTTTCCTGACGCTTACCGGCAAAAAACTGCGCGACACTAACGAAGGGGGCGGAGAATCGTGAAAATCTTCATGCATTACCTGCGGCGCGCCTCCCTTGACCCGATTGGGCTTTTGATTTTTATTCTGCTGCCCGTCGCGCTGGTTTTCCTGAATGTGGAGATAAACGTTGCTACTTCGCACGAAATTCGAGGCCAAGCCGTTGCCACAAACGTTGTGCTTATGATTATGCTGATGTTTCAGCTTATGTCGGGTTCGTATATCAGCGAATATATCTGTCTCGATTTGAAGGGGGCGACGCGCTGGCGGCTTCTTGCCGCGCCGGTTTCGCTGAATAAATATTTGTTCTCGGCGATGTTTGCGAGTTTGTTTTTTTCGTTGCTTACGGGCGCGATTGTTCTGACTTTGGGATATTTTATTTATGACGTTTATATGGGCAATATTGTGATTATCATTGCCGCGATGCTTCTTACCGCGTTGTTCGGGCAGTTTTTGGGCATAATTTTGGCACTTCTCGTCGACAAAAGCGGCACCTGCACCGCCGTGCATCTCGGGATTTCATGGGGCATTTTTATCCTTTCCGGATTTTTCGGCGGAATAACTTTGCCCGTTGTCGGAGACGTGTTCACGACTTACGGCACGCCTTTTTCGGCGGCGATTCGTGCGGTTATGCATTCCGGTGTGGGCTTGGCGGTTTTCGAAGGCGGCGAATTTGTGTACGCGTCGTTTGACAACGCCGATGCGATTTTGTCACTCGGCGTCTTGGCGGGATTTGTGGCGGTAACGGGCGTCGCCGCCGTTATAATCGGAAGGAGGCGTCCGATATGACGATTTTCAACTACGCCCTTCGTCGCGGCCTGAAAAATCCCGTTGTAATCGTAGTAAATTTCATTCTGCCCGCCGCGATAATTTTAGTTTCATTCAGCGACGAAAACCCCATGGGAGCGGAGCGCGGATACTACCTTTTGGCGATGGCGATAATGTTCGGTGCGTATTTTATGGCGCGAAGCATCCAGCAGGATAAGCTGGACGGCACGGTAATTCGCATACTTGCCGGGCCGGTAACAATGCGTGGGTATCTCGTGCAAAATTTTTTCTCGACGATGATTCCGATGGCGGCGATAATTGCCGCGGCGGTTGCGGTTGGCGCGGCGGTGCATGGATGGGGGCTTGAATTTTCGGCACTTTTGGCGGTGTGCTACCTCTTCCTTGCCGCGACATCCGTGGGGCTTGCGTTCGCGTGGAGCTGCATTTTTAAGGACAAAGAAACCAGCTTCGCCGTATTTTCCGTTTTCCTGACAACGGTTGTGTCCCTCGGCGGGCTTCTTCTGCCCCTCGACCTGCTTCCCGGGCCTCTTCCCTATATAAGCGCGCTTTTGCCCGCGCATTGGGCGGCACGCGCCATCGAAACCCTTTTGCAGGACAATGGCGCGAACGGTATGTACCTGCTTTCGCTGTTCGCCATGACGCTTTTCGCGGTGGCGTTTCTGCTTTACGGCAGCAAGCGGCGGATTGTGTGAGGCGCGCCAAGCGCGCGGTGGGTGCCGGGGGCATGTGTTGGGGCGGCGCGTTCTCTCGAAGCCGGGGGCAGTTTCCTGCGCCATCGGGTGCATGTGTCGTGGGCGACGCATTCTCTCGAAGCCGAGGGCAGTTTCCTGTTGGCTGAAAAAAACGAGTCGGCGAGTGTCACTCGCCGACTCATTTTTTTTTGTGGGCTATTAAATTGCTCCCGGCTTCGAGAGAATGTGACGACTCCGACACATGCCCTCGGTGTTCAATGCGCGCTTGGCGCGCTTTCCCGCCAAAAAAAAGCGCGCCAAGCGCGCAAAAACTTCACCAGCCCCTACGCAAGCATAGCATGAAGCCGTCGGCATTCATTTAAAAAGCGCAGCATTGCGGCGCGAATAAACTCATTCTCTTCGTTGCTCAAAATTTCGAGGCCCAAAATTTCCAACAACATTTCGCACAATTTCGGCAAAATGCCGATTTCTTGCGGTTCGTCCGCCGTTTCGTCGTCCGTGTTTTCTTGGACGAACAGCGCGCGTACATCGGCCTCGCGTTTTTGCAGCGCGGTATGTAATTTGCGCCGATTTATGCCGTAATTTCCTTTCGAAGGGTTAAAAATAACGCCAATCTCATAAATGCCGATTGGCGCGCAGTCACCGCCTTCGGGGCGGACGGGGCGAAAAATTGCCGTGCGAAACTCGTCGGCAATGCCGGCAGTAAGCGGAGCGAACGTTCCCTGTTGCCGCTCTTCGCCGAATTCCGCAAGGCACGCCTGCAAAACATCAAAAGCCTCGACGAACGCACAAATCGCTTCGAACGGGCTTTCAACGGGATTTGTTTCATACGGAGTTTTTTCTATATCCATTTTTTCTGTATCCTTTTCTGTACCCATAAGGCAACTTTAGCAAAATTTGTGATAAAATACAAACACGACATGAAGGGAGGGCTTCCCGTGGGTTTGCCCGTGAGTTTGCATGAGATTTTGCAAAAACAAAAATCACTTATCGACGAGCTTGAGGCGCAAGTGAGAGAAATCGAGTCGCGCGATGTTTCGAAGGAAAACGAAGTGTTAAAGGCGCGAATGGAAAAACTGACGGTCGCGCACGATGACGCCATTGAAAGCGCGCGAGGTTTGAAAGAAAAAAACGCCCGCCTGACCGACGCGTTGTATGCGCAAACATATAACGAAAAGCTGAAAATTTTGGACAGCTCGAAAAGGCGGCAGGAAATTTTTTTTCAAAGCGCGCAGAAAGAAGCGGAAAACCGCCTGTCGCGGCTTGAAAGGCTTGCCCGCGAGAGAATTGAAAAAATGCGTCGAACCTTGGAAACAAACCACATCGACGCCGCGAAAGAAATTTTTAACAAACTGAACACACTTTCCGCCGAGGTAGATGAAATCGCGGCGGCGGCGCAAAAAGCGCACGCAGAAAAGGCCTTTTCCGACGCGGAAGAAGCCGAATTTGCCGCGCTTCGCAACGAGCAAATCACCCAAGACCAAATCGTCGACCTCTCGAAAAAGAATAATATCGAGCGATTTGTGGGGCTTAGCTTGCTAAACGGGCTGGGCATTTTGCTTGTGATAATCGGCACGATTACGGCGGGAGTGTTTGTTCAGGAATATCTTACGGACGAGATTCGTGCCGTGCTGATTTTTGTCCTCGGCGCGACAATGCTTGCGGCGGGCGAATTTATGAATCGCAAAAAGCCCAACGTATTTTCCTTGGGGATTACGGCGGGGGGCGTAGCGGTTCTTTTTGTTGGGGTTGTGATAAGCTATTTCGCGCTGGAGGTGCTTCCGATGTACCCCGCGCTCGGGCTGACCGTCGTTGTTACAGCGGCGGCGTTTTATTTGACAACGCGATATCGGTCGCAGACATTGCTGGGCTTTTCGTTCGTCGGCGGATATTTGCCCATTTTCGCAATAACCCCTGCGCCGGAAATGGTTTACGGTGCGATGATTTATTTTATCGCGCTTAATTTGCTTGCCCTGCTTGTTTCGGCGCGGTTTAAGTGGATAATTCCGACATATATAGGGCTGTTTTTCAATATCGCAAGCACGATTTACATTGTTCGCCTCGCGGACGCGGAAAGCCTTACCGCGCAAATCGTAGTGTTTGCCTTCGTATTTTTCGCATTTTTAATCTACACCGCGCTTCCTATATTAAGCACGTTCCGCGCGGGGGACAAATTTACCTCCGCCGACGTCGTGCTTATCGGGATAAACACATTTGTGAGTTGCATCGTAATGATAAGAGTTTTTTATCGCTTCGAGTGGGACGATTTTACGGGGCTTTTGGCTGTTGCGATTGCCGCGACATATTTTGCGGCGGGCATTGCGGTGCGGAAAAATTTTGACACATCGGCGCGAACGACCAACGCTATGCGCGATTTGTTTTACCTGACCGGCGCGGTTTTTGTTGTGCTTACGGTGCCGTTCCAATTTGGCGCGGACTCGCTTGTTTTGGGGTGGGTTTTGCAGGGGGTCGCGGTTGCGGGGTATGGGGTTTTGAAGGGGAATGCGCGGTTTCGGCGGTGGGGGCTTGTTATTTTCGGGTTGTGTGTTGCGGCATTTTTGCTTGGGATGGTCGGCGATACGTTATCTCCGATTTTCCGCTACGGCTCGGGCAGGCTCGTCCTAAATATCGACGCGCTGAATTATTTCGCGGTGACATTCGGCGGCTTGGCGATTTTGGGCGCGTACATTTACAAAGCGCGCCAAGCGCGCAGTGGGCACCGAGGACGCATGTCGGCGGCAACGCATTCCCTCGAAGCCGGAAGCAGTTTCCCCGCCCACGAAAAAGCGCGCCAAGCGCGCAGTGGGCACCGGGGACACATGTCAGCGGCAACGCATTCCCTCGAAGCCGGAAGCAGTTTCCCTGCCCACGAAAAAGTCGCGTTCAGGGCGCATCATTTTATCTTTAAATATGTAGTTTTGGTGAATTTTTGGCTGTACGTGATGTTCGTGGTTGACCATTATCTGCTTGAGATGTATCGAAACCTCACGAACGCGCCGCAGCTATATGCGTTTTTTACCGCCACGCCGCAATTTTACGCGCTTTTCACGGCGGTCGCGATAACCTTCGCCATCGGGTTCGCCCTGCCCCGCATAAAATTTCTTACCGACAAGGGCGTACGGATTATCGGCATGTGCTTGCTTGCGTTCGGGGTGCTTTGGCTTTTTTTGATGAATTTTGTCCGCAGCGATTTGGACTTTATCGCGCTTGCGGTGGTTTCGGCGGTTTGTGTGGTTTCGGTTTTTGCCGTGTATGATTTTTTGCGGCAGTTCATTGTTTTAAGCGGGCTCGGCGTGCGCGTTATGCCTGTTATTCTTTCGGCGTATACCCTCGTTATTCTTACGCAATATCTGATGACTCGGCATGATTTCTCGTTTAACAGCATGTGGCTCAGTTTTATTTACGCGGCGGCGGCGTTGGGGTGCATTATTTTCGGCTTCGTAAAGCGATATATTTCCATGCGACGGACGGGGCTTGGGCTCGCGCTTTTTGCCGTGGCGAAATTATTTTTAATCGACCTTTCTTGGCTGGAGTCGGGATGGCGCATTTTATCGTATTTTGTGCTTGGCGCGGTTTTAATCGCGATTTCGTATGTGTATCAATTTTTCAGCAAGCGACTGGACGCTGTTTAAAATATGCAAACTCGAAGGGAGCATGTTTGATGTACGATGAAAAACATCGCATCACGTATTACGATTTAGATTCGGCGGGACGGCTGAAAATGTCGGCATTTTTGCGGATGGCGCATATTGCCGCGGATGTTGACGCAGGTCGGCTCGGTATCGGGTTTCGCGAAATGTCGGCGATGAACGTGACATTTATTTTGAATCGCTTTGCCCTCGGGATTTCGCGAATGCCCGAATACGGCGAAACCGTGCGACTCCGTACATGGCCGGACTCGGTTGCGCGGGGGACATTTTTGCGCAAGGGCGATATGCATGACGAAAACGGCGCGAAAATCATGGAGTGGACGAGCCTGTGGATTTTATTTGATATCACGGAGCGGAAGATTCTAAAACCGACGGTGCTTGCCGATGTCGCGCCGGATTTATTTTCGGCGGTGGCAACCGGCAGTGATTTTGGCGTGGAAAGTGTGAGAAATCGAAGTGAGGAGAGCGGGCGGCCGATTTCTAATGGCGATTTATGCGCGCAGCGAATGGTGAACATTATGCCGGAGCGGATTATTTTGCCGGACGACGGCGCGTGCGCGGAATTTTCCCGCTACACGCACACCGTTCGCTTTTCCGAAGTTGACACAAACATGCATATGAACAACTCTGTTTACGGCGATTTGATAAACAACGCCCTCGGCAGCGCGGAAAATTGGCGCGAGGTGCAACTTAATTATTTGGCGGAAACGCGCCTTGACGAGGAAATTGATATTGCGGCGCACAAAGACGGCGATACGTTTTATGTAAAAGGCACGGCAAAAGACCGTGCGTCTTTTGCCGCACGGGTTGTTGTCAGCCGCAAATAGTGCTAAAATTCGACAAGTAGGTAATTTAGCAGTTGTGGCTTGCCTTCCATTTTACGATGGGAGGTGATTGCATGAAGAAGGATATGTACAGGTTCCTTATGGCGATTTTTGCCTTCGGAACCCTTCTGATTGCTTTGCTGACCTTTATTTTTAGGTTCAGTTAAGAAAAAACCACTCTGCTATGTCCAGTAGCGGAGTGGAGTGTAACAAAAAACCACAAAGTCATGGGCAAGTCGCAACTGCGGCGATTACCTACTTTTATTATACCCAAAAATATAGAAATGTAAAGTTTTTTTTCGCATAAAAGCACATAAAAACGCATCCAAGGAGGAACATATGGAAATTCGCGAGTTAAAGCCGTCGGAACACAAAGATTTTCACCAAATTTGCCAAACCGTTTTTTTTGATATTGACCGAGATGAATTTGAAAAACCTGCCGATGACGAAAACGTGCGTATCGGGGCATTCGATGCGCAGGGGAAATTGCAGGCGGCACTAATGGTGCTTCCGTATGTTATGCGGATGAACGGGCGCGATGTGAAAATGGGCGGGCTTGGCGCGGTGGTTTCGCGGCCGGAGACGCGAGGGCAGGGGCATATGCCCGCGCTTATGCGGGCGGCGTTTGACGTGATGCGCAAAAACGGGCAAATTTTTTCGTTCTTGTACCCGTTTTCATTTGCGTATTATCGAAAATTCGGATATGAGATGTGTTTTGCTCACAATCGCTTGAAAATTCCGGTGTCGCAACTTGGCGCGTATAAGCGCGAGGTCGGATGCGGGCAAATGTCGCCCGACACTGCTGCCGTCAAAATTGAGTCGGCGAGTGACACTCGCCGACTCAAAAAAATCTACGAGCATTTCACGCGCGAGCAAAACTTGGCAATCGTGCGGAGCGATGCCGCGTGGGAAAAATTTTTAGACCGCGATGCCTGCCGCGATTTGGAGTTTTCATACCTTTTCAGCGACGACACAGGGCAGGATGTTGCGTATATTTTGTACGGAGTCGAGCGGGATGACGACGATGGAAATCGCTTAATCGTCGAGGAATGTTGCTGGGTTTCGCCGCAGTGCTTGCACATGGTTTTGGGATTTTTGGCGCGGCTCGGCGCGGAGTTTGAATATGTAATTTGGAACGCGCCGACGGACTTTGACGTGCTTTTTCCCGAAGCCTTTGACGTCGAACGCCGCGTCGAAGTTAAGGGCATGAACCGCATTCTTGACATTCCCGCCGCGCTTGAGACGCTTCGCGCGCCCGACGGAATCGGTCGCGTCACCCTTGGCGTTACCGACGATTTTTTGCAGGAAAACACGGGCGTCTACGCCGTAGAATGGGGCGACGGCGCAGTTTCCGCAAAAAAAATCGACGCGACGGACGCGACGGATTTTTCGACCTCCGTACAAACCCTCGCGCAGCTCGTAACAGGCTATATCACGCCCGAAATCGCCGCACTAAAAAAAGATACCGCCGTAAACGGTGCCGGCGCGGAGCTTAGCGCACTGTTTATCAAGCGGAATCAGTTTATTACGGAGTGGTTTTAGTGTTTTTTTCAAACCGCACCTCAACAGAATTTGCATGTGCATCAAGCCCTTCGCTTCGGGCGAATTTTGCGACATCGGCGGCGAGGTCGGCGAGTGCGGCGCGGGGGTAATAGCTGTACGAGCTGTATTTTGTAAAATCGTACACGCCCAGAGGGGAATAGAAGCGGGCGGTGCCGCCGGTCGGAAGGACGTGGTTTGTGCCGCTCATGTAATCTCCCAAAGGCTCGGGGGTGTTTTCGCCGAGGAAAATTGAGCCCGCGTTTTTTACTTTCGGCAGGTGCGAAAGCGGGTCGGCTGTTAAAATTTCTAAATGTTCCGGGGCGAGGTCGTTGGAAATTTCAAAGGCTTCTTCGATGGTTTTTACATGAACCGCCGCGCCGAAGTCGGCAAGGGATTTTTTGATAATTTCGGGACGTTTCAGGTACGCGAGCTGGCGGTCGATTTCGGCTTCGACCGCGGGGATTAAATCCGCATGGGTTGTCACCAAAATTGCGGAGGCGAGGACGTCGTGTTCGGCTTGGCTTAATAAATCCGCCGCGACGTATTTCGCGTTCGCGGTTTCGTCGGCGATTACCAAAACGTCGGACGGACCCGCGATTGAGTCGATTCCGACCGTGCCGTAAGCCAGTCGCTTCGCCGTTGTTACATATATATTGCCGGGGCCGACGATTTTATCGACCTTGGGGATGCTTTCCGTGCCGTATGCGGCGGCGGCGATTGCGTGCGCGCCGCCGATTTTGTAAATTTCCGTAATGCCGCAGCCCAGTGCGGCTTGAATAATCTCGTCGGAGACGGCGTCGCTTTCTTTGACGGGCGTGAAAATTACGATTTCCTTGACGCCCGCAAGCTGTGCGGGAACGGCGCACATTAAAAGCGTCGAGGTCAAAACCGCGGTTCCGCCGGGCACATAAATCGCGACGCGCTCAAGCGGGCGCACGATTTGCCCCATTATTACGCCGTCATCCTTGAACATGCTCCACGATTTTTCAAGCTGATTTTTGTGGAAATCGCGGATTCGTTCGGCAGTGCGTTGCAGGATGCGGAAATAGTCGCCGCCTTCGTGGGTGGTTATGTTTGCTTGCTCGGAATTTTCCATTAAATTTGCAGTTGCAATGCGTTTTTGCGCAGCTTCGCGCTCGGCGTCGGTTAAAACCAAACTCGCGCCTGTGAAGCCGTCGAATTTTTTTGCATAACGCCGCAACGCTTCGTCGCCGTTCTTGCGCACATCGGCAATAATCGCCGCGACGGAGGCGACAACGCTGTCATCCGCTTCGGTTTTGCGGTTTTTTATCGCCGATAAATCTCTGTTAAGACGCATTTCTTAGCCTCGCAATCATTGCCTCGATTTTTTCGTCGTATTTCAACGCCGCCTTGCTTACCAAGATTTTTGTCTTGATTTTCATGGCTTCCTCGTAAATTATCAGCCCGTTTTGTTTAAGCGCGCTTCCGGTTTCGACAATATCAAAAATAACATCCACGCCGCAGTGCGCGGGCATAAGCTCGCTTGAACCCATGATTTTTATAATGTCAGCCAAAATGCCCTGCTTGCGGAAATATTTTTCCGTAATCGCAGGGTAAAACGTGCCGACGGTAAGTACGCGCTCGTCGCTGTTTTTGCTTTGCTCATAAACCGCGCGGTTCTCGGGCAGGCCCGCCACGCAAAAACGCGACGTCTTAAAAAGCCCGTAATCCGGCAATAAATTCGTAATAAAATTATCGCCCCGCATGGCATGACCACCCATTGTGCTTGAAAGCTCATACTCGCGATAGCAGTCAAACGCAGTAAATCCAAGCTCCGCCCAATTTCGGTCAACGTACTGCGGAATGTCCATATTATTTACAAGCAAAAACGACGCGCCGCCGCAATCTGTTTCGTACTCCAAGAGCTTTTGCGACCGCTCCTCGATTGACTTTTCAAGCTGCGACGACACATAGCCCGCCTTTTTGAAAATCTCATACGCATTGGGCAAAATCCTAAAAGTTTTAGGCAGGGCAATAAATATTTTTCTCATAACGCATCTCCCTCGCTGTTTTAGAACACAGGTTCTTATTACGAAACATTTTAACAAAAAATTTGCGCGGGGGGAATAGCGAGGAAGGAAGCCGCGTTTCCTGTTGGCTGAAAAAAACGAGTCGGCGAGTGTCACTCGCCGACTCGTTTTTTTTGGCGCGGTTTTATGGCGATAAAAAAGCGCGAATGGAAATATTACGGATTTATTACAATTTTAGAAAAATGTTGAATTGCGCATAAGGCGCGTGTTAGACTTTTTGCGGATTATCGGAAGGGTTGTGTCTTTTACATAATGAAAGTTCTGCCCAATGTTGGCAATGTGGAGATATCTATTGAAAAATTTGTCGACTATGCGCTGGACCCGGTGAAGGGGAAGGGAAAGGCTTACGCTTTTGAGCGAGCGTTGGGCTATGGCTTGTCAAATGCTGATAAATTGATTGAAAACATTAGGCAAAATCTCAAAAATTTTGAGGCGAGGGAGAAAGGCGATAATGGATACGGTTTCAAGTATGAGGTAACAATGAACTTGACCGGGGAAAACGGAAAAGTCGCTGACGTGCTTACCGCTTGGATAGTTGAGCATGGGAGCGGTGAAACAAGATTAACAAGTGCATACGTCATAAACAGGAGGAAGCAAAATGATTAAACAATACGACCATGTAAGATTAAAGTCGGGGAAACGCGCTGTTGTTGTGGAAGTTTGGGAACAGGGCGTTTCTTACGAAGCGGATATCGAGGTTTCGACCGGAAATTATGAAACGGAGACAATAGGCCACGCAGATATTTCCGGTGTTTTTGTCGAAGTTGAAACGCCGATTGCGATGATTGCTTAAAAAGCGCGCCAAGCGCGCAGTGGGCACCGGGGACATATGTCGCGGGCGACACATTCCCTCGAAGCCGGGAGCAATTTCCTTTCCCATAAAAAAGCGCGCCAAGCGCGCACTGGACACCGGGGACACATATCGGAGTCGGCACATTCCCTCGAAGCCGGGAGCAATTTCCTTTCCCATAAAAAAGCGCGCGAAACAGGGGCAGGCAAACCCCGTCCGGCGTGTTTTGCGGCTTTTCGGAGAGACCGTGCCTGTTTTGCCGGGTCGAAGGGGTTAGTCATGGAATCAAACCGCAAATATAAAGACAGCATAATTCGCGCAATGTTAAACAATCCCCAAAGCGCGTTAAAACTATATTGCGATATTTCCGGATGCATATATAATGAAGATACTCGCGTAGAGATGAAATCCGTTGACGTGCAATTTCATCCAAAGCTACGTAACGACGTTTCCTTCGAAGTGGATGGAAGGCTGGTTGTTTTTTTGGAACACCAGTCGACGCTTAACAAAAATATGCCGCTCCGGCTATTACAGTATTTTTTGGCTTTTTTGGCCACATACTATAAAATAGGGACGGCACTTTACGCCGACAGGCTAAGGAAACGTAAGAAAATAAACTTTACACATTCCTAGTCTTTTTGCCGAAAGCCTGCGTCGCGAAAATTCTTGCGACCCGCTAGGTCGCGGCGAATTTCGCTCCTTGTCTTTCGACAAAAATCCGTCGGAATGTGTAAAGTTTATTTCCTTACGTTTCCTGATTAGGATTCCTCGACCGGAATTTTATATGCTGTACAACGGAAAAGCCCCGCCGCCCAACGAAATGCGCCTTTCCGACGCATTTGGAGGAGAGGGCGGGCTGGAGCTTGTGGTAAAAGTCATAAATATAAATGAAGCGTCGCTGTCTCCGGCACTGCGCGAAAATACAGAAATAAGCGGATACGCAAGATTCGTGACCAAAACAGAGCAATGTGTGGCGCAAGGCATGACACTAAAGCAAGCCCTGCACAGTGCCGCAAACGACTGCATAAGCACGGGCATTATGTCCGATTTTTTCGAAAAACACAGAAACGAGGTGGAAAACATGTTCTCCTTGATTTGGGACGACGAAATGGCAAAAAAGGTCGCAAGAGAAGAAGCCCTGCTTGATAAACAAGAGGCGCGAGAAGAAGGCCGAGAAGAAGGTCGCGAAGAAGGTCGCGAAGAAGGTCGCGAAGAAGGCCGCGAAGAAAGCCTCCTTTTGGCAATACAGTCAGGAGCATCACTTCCGTTTGTAAAAACCTTGGCCGAAAAAGTAGGAATTTCCGAAAGGCGTCTCGACGAACTGCTTGCCTCCGCGCAAGCCGAAACACAAATCGCCTGAAAAAGCGCGCCAAGCGCGCACCGGGCACCGGGTACACATGTCGGCGGCGACGCATTCCCTCGAAGCCGTGAGCAATTTCCCGGCCCGTAAAAAAAATCGCTTGCCCGTTAGCAGGCGATTTTTTATATTACAATTCAGTTACAAACGCGAAGAAAAGCATAAAAAACCCTAGTATCCAAATAATAATCGCATGAAGCCGGAAAAGCGCGAATGGAAATATTACAGCTTTATTACAATTTTAGAAAAATGTTGAATTGTGCATAAGGCGCGTGATAGACTCCCTTGCGGCTTTTCGGAGAGGCTGTGTCTGTGCTTGAGCTGTGCTTGATAAGTAAAGTTACAATTTGCTTACATGTTTGCTTTAGGCATTGACCGCGCTTTTTCGAGGTGCTATATTTCTATCTACAAGGTGACGGTGGGAAAATTTCCCGTCGCATATTAAGAAAGGAGGCGCGGTTTTTGTGGGGGAAACCCCGACGTTTCAACCATGGGCTTTAGCCCTAAAAAGCAAAGCAGTAAAACCGGGCATAGCCCAAAATGGCGCATCGCTTCCTTATTAAGAGAGAGGTGAAGAATGCGAAAACTTGAACTTTTGACCGTTTTGCACTCGCTGAAAGAGTTGCATGAAGCAGGGAGACCTGATTCGGCACTCAAGGTAATCAATGCGATTATCGACGAGGCTCGTGGGAACGCAAAAAAAGATTCAACGAAGGATTCAAAAACCAAGTAACCTCGAACCGCGCCAAAGCACCAACGCGCAACGGAAGCGGCGCGAAAGAAACGAAAAATCGTAGCGCGAAAATTCCGCGCAAATCTTTCAAAAACCGAAAGGAGAAATTATGAAAAAGAAAATCGCAATACTTTTGGCAGTAATCATGGTTCTTTCCATGTTGCCAATGAACTTGTTCGGCAGACCCGCCGGGTTTACTCCAGTTCCCCCAGGTGCGGCCGCTGGTCACATTGAGGCTGCTACGCTTATTACGGATTATGACCAAGCTAGGCCATTTGTCGGCACTCCCGACATTCCTGCTCGCCGCCCGGCTACAGTCATTCTTCCTATGACGAGGCTTACGAACGTTACCCCTGGTGTAAACGACCGCCTTACGGTTCAAACCGCTTGGGCGCGGATTTCTACGGACGCATGGGCCGATCCCATGTCTAATCTTGCTGGTCTTGGAACTCAAGTCGTTCCGGTTCAAAACGTGAACGAAGTTACAAGCGGCTCTGCCGTACGTGTAACTATTGTAAGGTCTATTAATACCGACTCTCCCGAATGGTTCTCCGGTGAAGCAGAGCTTCGCGTAGAATGGTTCCCTGCAGACCAAGTTGCTTCCGTTGCATTAGGAGCCAATGAAGCAACGCTTATTGCTGACCCTGTTCCGCAAGTATTCCCAGTGAACGCTGGTTCATCCACATTCAGCTTCGGTCTTCCTCTTCGTTCTATCGACGAAGGTGACTGGGTAAACGCATGGATGAATATTTGGCTTGGGGCAGCAGGTGCTGCTGACGCCGCACAAAACGTGCTTCTCAGCCAATCCCTTGTTTCCCAGCAACAATTTGCTGTCAACATTTCCGTTGGTTCAGATGACACCCCCGCACCTGTTAACTTCCAATCCGCACTTCTTGTTCCCGACATCGTACTTCGCGAAAGCCGCGCGGGTTCAATCCGCAATTTCGGTGGTGCTGGTGCGCCTACACTTATTCGCCTTGAAGCTCCCCAGTTCTACACATGGGCAGTTGACCCTGCTTCGGGTGTTACGGTTATGAACAGCCCGCAAGGAAACTTGCCTCTTCCCCGTGCAGGTCGCGGTGGTTCCGTTCAGCAGTTCGAAGTTCGTGCTGACCGCGGATTGATGAGCATCGGCGCTGTTAACGTAACTCACTCATGGTCCGGCGGAAGCGGAGAGCCTAGGGATGCTGCAAGCCGTCACGTTCTTTGGGTACAAGTACCCGTAACTGATCGTCGCGACCAAATCCTTCCCGACGCATTGGTTCTTCGCAACTTATGGCTTATTCCCGATGACCGCGCACAAAACGTAATGGATGTACACGTTAACGTTCGACGCGGTTGGGGTACAATTCAAGGCGCCGGAGTTACTGTCGCTACAGAATGGCAACGTGCTTTTGGCTGGCCGGCGGGTGGATTCCGTCCCGGTTTCTCGGAAGAACCCGGTAACGAAATCGTTACTCTTGTGAACCCTGAACCGCCGCAAGCAGCAGTTCTTGGCGCGTCAGCTGTTCCTGCATCTGCTACAGTATGGGAAGCTGTTATCGCTTCTGACTATATCGGAATCTCACATCATCCACAAACCGCATTGGCTGCCACTGCTGGTGGTATCGTTGTTAGCGGTCGTGCAGCGACCAACGACAACAATAGTGGATTGGCTGTTGATATCGAAGGTTTGCGCGCTTTATATCCAGGCGCAGGCGTACCCACCATCACATTTGAGATTGCTAATGCCGGAAGCATTGCCGAAATAGTCATTCAAGGTATCGATGGTGGTGCTAATGACGATCATGCTGTTTACGTTGTCTCGGGGGCAGCCACTCTTGCTATTCCCGGGGCGGCGGCGATTGACCGCCCCGCTGGTTCGTTCCCTTACGATGAAGACTGGCTGTGGGATACGACTCTTGACGGCTGGGGACCAGGTGCTACCAACGGTCCTAATGCTAGGACGCGAAACAGCGGAATTGCTGCCCTTGAAGGTGACACTCCTGTTCGCTTGGTTCCTATAATCGGAACCGCTGCTACTGGTCCGCTTGCGTGGCCTGGTTGGGGTGATCCAGAAACTAATCTTGTGCCTTCGATCATACCTGCTGACTTAGGAAACTACACCGTTTCCGGAATCACCGTTGGCTCTATGAGCATTCAGGAGTTGCTTGGTGTTGAAGGTGACAACAACAATAACAACAATAACAACAACAACAATAATAACAATAATAACAATAATAACGACAACAACAATGGCGGCACCGGAAATGGTGGCGGCGACAACAACGTAGGAACAGGTCTTGACCCGCGCGTATGGGGTTGGGCATTGCTTCAAACAGGCAACCTTGATGTAGCAGCTTCCGTTGGTTTCGTTACCGAAGGTGGATTCAATCCTCCGACAGGTGCAGGTACAGACGGTGTTGTTACCGCCGGCTGGAACGTAGACCTTCTTGTTGGTCGTCGTGGAAGTGCTAACCTTACAATCACCGTTCATGACGGTCCGAATGATATCCGCTCAGGTTACCTCGGTCCCCGCAGAAGTGGTGAACCCCCGGTTGAAGTATCTGCCGGAATGCCAATGATTCGTAACCAAGCCGGAGAATCCGGAACAGGAATCGTTGACGGCTGGTACAACTACAACCGCGACAACCTTCGCGCACCGCACTATCGCGGAGTTATGACTTCTACCCTTATCATTGAAGAAACAATCCCGAACTCATTCGGACATGGTCACACAAACCCCATCAACTTCGAATTCCTGTATGAAGACGCCGACGGCAGAGTTATCCCGCATCCGGGTATCCGCGTACTTGGTGTTCAGGCTCGTGCAGGTAACGACATGCCCGGTTGGAGAGCTCGTGGTGTATTCGAAAACTTCCCCGCATGGCCGGGAGATATCGTTCGCGACCACCAACTCGAAGACCGCAACCAAAACTGGATGTCCTTCATGGGCTTCGCATCCGCAGTTGACAATTCCTATCCTGTTTCTGCCGGCGTAGGTCGTGTACACCCCCACGGTGCTACCCTCTATATGCCCGGACAAAACATTAACGACATCCGCAGAGAAGGTATGATCGAAATCCGCTTCTTCCTTTCTATCGAAGCAGGCTTCGAGTGGAAATACGGTTCTGACGTTGACGTAACAATCACCGGAACCGGCATCGCAAACCTTCTTGGCAACAACGCAGGCTACACCGTAACAATCGCTCACGCTCGCGACCCGATTACCGTTCGCGAAATCCCGATTACCGAAGTTCAAGTTGGTACCCTTTACAATGTTGGACGCGTTTCTCTCCCCGACGTTGAAATCGAAGTACACGACATTGACCGCTTCTCAATCGGTTCCGAATTGTGGCTCTATATTGCGACCGGTAACATGGCTCGCGCAAACGACCTGCAAATCGAATCTGCAAGAGTTTCGTTCATCAACGACCGCTATCCGTTCAACGACAGCGGACTCCGCATGGACCAAACACGCAGACTTCACCACCCCCGCGGTAACTTCTGGCTCGACGGTATTGCTTACACCGTATCTCGTCAGCCCTACCCGAACTCCAGCCCCGTTATCCGCATTGAAGACATCGTTGTAAGCGGTCAAGTATTCCCGGATACCAACTACTATCTCGTAGTTTCCGGTACAACAATCGCACAAAACGACCAAGAAGTTCGCGCAGCAATGCTTCCGACACAAATCGGACAGCAACCCTGGTATCTCGGTGCTCACCTTGCAGCCGGTCACGTTGGAACCTTCACCAGCCTTCCCTACAATCAAATCATCGTAGCCCACGGCACAGGTGGTCTGACTGACACTGTTGGACCCGCAGCAGGAGCAGGGCAACGCGCTTCCTTCACAGAACACATGATCGTTAACGTAGACGGCGCAGACATTCGTCCCATCGCTTTCGTAATCTACAGCACACCGGGACACGGCGACGCTCGCGTAACAAAAATGAACCCGCGCGTATTTGCTAACTTTGCAGGCGGCTCGACCGACTGGGACGGCGACACAAATACCGCAACATTCGCAGGCCCGAACTGGATTACCGGTGAAGACATGGTAGTTTCCCTCACAACCGGTAGCGCAAGCGCGACAGTAAACGGACGTAGCGTTGACATCGCAACGGAAGCAATGCAACCGCAATTCTCCGGTCAAATTGTTCCCGTTATCATCGACGGCCGCATGTATGTACCCGCTCGTTTCCTTGCTAACATGTTCGGTGTTCCCATCGACTTTACAGGACACGGCGCAAACATGACCATCGTTCTTGGTTAATCCGAGAATTTAACGAAACAAAAAAAGGAGTCGGGATTTTTCCCGGCTCTTTTTTTTGTGGGTCGGAAAACTGCCCCCGGCTTCGAGGGAATGCGTCGCCGCCGATATATGCCCCCGGTGTCCAAAACGGAACACATCATCCGGAGAAAATTTCTGAATTCTCCACGAAAAAAACACGCGCAAACAGGGACCGGGAAGCCCCGTTTGGCGTGTTTTTTCTTTTTTATCTGCTGCTTTATTTGTTGCTTTGCGAT
>JGI24703J35330_11748566_pt1 | contig 20226 bp, 12 predicted proteins | sample TergutNt197P1_FD_35330 | JGI IMG/M metagenome (IMG submission 35330) | reverse complement strand
GGCATACTTTAAGGGATAACCATGAAGTGATGCCACAGTATTTACTTGATAAGCATTTTAAACGCAAGCATGGACCAGATGCTTATTATGGGCAGAAATAGCAAGAAGAATCTGATTTAGGGAGAATATTCGATGAAAGCAAAAATGATGATAAATAAAGTATTTGAAATAAGTAAAATTGATCCTCGAATTTATGGTTCATTCGTTGAGCATATGGGTCGTTGTGTCTATCAGGGGATTTATGAACCAGACCATCCGACTGCAGATGAAAAAGGGTTTCGTAACGACGTTAAAAAACTCGTTGATGAATTAAATACACCATTATTAAGATATCCAGGTGGAAATTTCTTATCTGGTTATAACTGGGAAGACGGAATCGGACCACGCGAACAACGTCCAAAGCGACTAGACCTTGCATGGAAGACAATTGAAACGAATGAAGTTGGTTTACACGAATTTGTTGAATGGGCAGCAGAAATGAATGCAGAAGTTAATATGGCTGTAAATCTTGGTTCAAGAGACCTAGATGCTGCGCGAAATATCGTTGAGTACTGTAATTTTCCAGGAGGAACATACTGGAGCGATTTAAGAAAACAAAATGGTGCAGAACAACCATTTAAGATTAAAACATGGTGTCTTGGTAATGAAATGGATGGTCCATGGCAAATTGGAGCTCAGACAGCTCAGGAATATGGTCGTAAAGCTGCCGAAGCTGCCAAAGTTATGAAATGGGTTGATGATAGTATCGAACTGGTTGTCTGTGGTTCTTCGAGTTCGGAAATGCCAACATTTGCTTCATGGGAAGCTGAGGTACTCGAGCACACTTACGAACATGTAGATTTCTTATCTTTACACAGATATTATGGTAATCGCGATAATGACTTAATGAATTACCTTGCACAAGCTGAAGATATGGATCGTTTTATTAAAAGTGTTGTTGCAATATGTGATTATATTAAAGCAAAGAAACGCTCTGATAAAGTAATGAATTTATCTTTTGATGAATGGAATGTGTGGTATCATTCAAATGAGCAAGACTCGAAAAATGAACCATGGCAAGTAGCACCACCAATTCTTGAAGATGTTTACAATTTCGAAGACGCATTACTTGTTGGGACATTACTAATCACATTGTTGAAAAATTCAAATCGCGTTAAAATTGCCTGTCTTGCACAATTAGTAAACGTAATCGCACCAATAATGACAGAAAAAGGTGGAGATGCATGGCGTCAAGCTACGTTTTATCCGTTTTCTCAGGCAGCAACTTACGGTCATGGGACTGCGCTTGTGCCGATTATTGAGTCGGATACATATGATTGTAGACAGTTTAAAAATGTGCCGTATTTGGAGTCAATTGCTATTCACAACGACGAGGCGAACGAAATTGTTATTTTTGCTGTGAACCGTAATCCAGAAGAATCACTTGAGTTTGTTACCGAGCTTGAAGGCTTTAATTTAGGTGAGGTAATTGAATTTAGTGAGTTAAGTGGATTTGATGTTAAACAGACTAATACTGTTCGTAACGAAGTTGTGAAGCCTAATTCGAATTCATCAGCGCTGGTCGATAATTCTAGTATAAGTGCTAAACTCGCACCTCTATCGTGGAATATGATTCGTGTGAAATTAGTTGGATAAATTTTAGAAAATTGAATAAAAGAGGGAAGAAATATGTTAACTAATACACGAATTAAATATCAAAATCCGATTGTACTTGAACGTGCTGATCCGTGGGTATACAAACATACAGATGGATATTATTATTTTACTGGTTCAGTACCGGGCTATCAGTCGATTGAACTACGTCGAGCGAAAACGTTAAATGAACTTGCTACTGGAGAGATTAAAACTATTTGGCATTCTCATGAAACTGGTCCGATGAGTGAGTTAATTTGGGCTCCCGAAATCCATTTTATTAATAATAAGTGGTATGTAAATTTTGCTGCAAATAGTAGCGCAACAGCTCGCGATGCGGTTGACCATCATCGTATGTTCGTACTTGAAAACTCATCTGCTAATCCATTAGAAGGCGAATGGGTTGAAAAGGGTCAAGTCGTTACTCATCAAGAAAGTTTTAGTCTTGATGCGACTTACTTTGAACACAACGGGGATCTCTATTATGTTTGGGCGCAACTTGAACCGACAATTCCTGGTAACTCAAATCTTTACATTTCGAAAATGAGTAACCCTTGGACATTAAAAGGAAAAACGCTAATTTTAACAACACCTACTTATGACTGGGAATGTGTTGGTTATATGGTAAATGAAGGTGCAGCTGTTCTAAAACGAAATGGAAAAATTTTCATAACATATTCTGGAAGCGCAACTGATGAAAATTACGCAATGGGATTACTGTGGGCAGATGAAAATGCTGATTTATTAGATGGCTTTTCTTGGCATAAATCACCAATACCCGTTTTTGTAAGTAGCGAAGAAAATAAACAATTTGGACCGGGTCATAACTCGTTTACTGTTTCTGAAGACGGACTTGATGATGTATTAGTTTATCATGCAAGACCAAAGAAAAACGAAGCGGGAGATCCTCTTGATAATCCAAACCGCCATGCGCGCGTACAGAAATTTACGTATAACGAAGAAGGTTTCCCGGTGTTTGGAGAACCAGTAGCGGATTAGGTGAAGCACATTAATGAAAAGGAGTGACCGTGATGAAGTGTAACAAAAAATTGATTTGGGGGTTTACCTTCTTAATGTCGTTTGCGATGTTAGTACTCTCTAGTGTGTCGATATACGCTAGAGAAGGGTACAATTCGGAATTGACTGAAGAAGAAATGGAAACGATTTTAGAGAATCTTAAACAAATCGGTGAAGATTTCCTGGAACCACGTTTTTCTGAAGTTAGGGACGATTTACAAAGTCAATTATACACTGGTGACGACATTGTCTTTTCCATCGCAGATATTGTAAATGATAATAGATTATTAACAAGAGATACTAACGGCTATTCCTCATCTTATGTTCTAAGTCTTAATCGTCATGACTATGTAGATTTACATATAAATGTGGCGCAAGCTGGTGTTTATAACTTAGCATTTGATTATTTTGCATTTGGGGAAAGCGTATTAAATATAGAATTTGAGATGCGAGTAAATGGTATCTTTCAATTTCAGGAATTAAGACGTTTACAATTCAAATCGAATTGGATTAATGTAGGAGAAATTAGCTTAGATCGTTTTGGCCATGAGATTGTACGGACTCCAACTAAAGTATTTGAATGGAATAATAGTCTGCTTTTAGATTCTAGTTATCGTCATAGTGAACCACTGGCAATCGCTCTTGAAGCAGGTTTAAATGTTTTATCAATTCGTATAGGCGAAGGTCAGATGCTTTTAGGTGATTTAATATTGAGTGCTCCGGGACGTGTTTTACCAATATACACACCTGGGATTGTCGAAGGTTCTGAGCATATTATAATTCTAGCCCAAGAAATGACATCAAGAAATGATTCTTCGATTAGAGCAAGTGCTGAATTTAATGTTAATCTTTATCCGTTTGATAATAGCAAACGCGTATTAAACCACGTTTACGGATGGTCATTTAGGCTTCCAGGACAAAGAATCGATTATGAGTTTTATGTACCTACTACTGGTTATTATCATATCGCATTTTCTTACAGACAAGATTTTAGAATCGATTTCCCTGTTTTTAGAGAAATTTTAATAAATGGTGAACACCCAAACGAGCAACTACTTTCTTATGGGTTTCCATTTACAAGAGATGTTAGTAATTTAGTCCTAACCGACCAAATAACTGGAAACTATATGACATTTTACTTAGAAGCTGGTTATAACACAATTAGTTTAGTAGTAAATGTTGATCCCACACGGCATGTTATTGAACGGCTTGAGGACATGCTTGTCGAAATTAATGAGTTCTCACTTCAAATCAATAGATTAACAGGAGGGCGTCGCGATCGTCATCGTACTATCGATATTGATCGATTCATACCTAACGCTGCCGGAATGCTTGAAGATTGGGCTGATGAACTCGAAGAGTTATATGCTAGCATATTACATCACAGCCCAGATGCTAGACGAATTGGAGCTTTCTCGCAAATCCACATTGCAGTTGATAGTTTACGTAGTTTAGCTGAATACCCGAACCGCATTCCAAGACGAATTGGGGAGCTATCAGAGGGAACAAGCTCCGTTGCTGCACATATCGCAACAGTTAGTCAATATTTGAACTGGAATCCACTTTTACTTGACCGTATTTTTATTACTCAAGATTTAAGTGCTCTACCCACATCAGCTGGTTTCTTTACCCGTATGGGGCACGGAATCGCTCGTTTCTTTAATTCTTTCGTAGACGAAGCTTATCAACCAACAGCTGCAAATCCGGAACATTTACAAGTTTGGGTTAATCGTCCACGACAGTTTGTTGAAATCATGCAACAATTAGTGGATGAATACTTCACTCCATCAACAGGAATTGAAATAGAGTTCTCGCTTATGCCAGATCAAAATCGGTTAATATTAGCAAATGCTTCTGGATCTGCACCGGATGTAGCACAATCAGTACATTTCACCTTACCATTTGAGCTTGGAATTCGTGAAGCATTAGTAGATTTAACGACATTTGATAATTTTGATGAGGTTGTTGCACCAATCCCTGAAGGTTTGCTAATTCCTTCGATGATTGGAAATAGCATTTTCTCAATTCCCGAAACGAAAAACTTTTTCGTATTATTCTATAGAGAAGATATCATGAGTGCTTTAAATATTCCTGTTCCTAATACGATGCAAGAAGTCACAGAAATGCTTCCTGAATTACAACGCTTTGGAATGAATTTTTATCACCCTGCAGCTGGTATGTTTGGTTTAACAAACTTTGCTGGTACGACGCCACTAATTTTCCAAAATGGCGGTTCCTTATATGGTGAAACAATTAATTATACGACAATCGATTCTGAAGAAGCCATTGCCGGTATTCGTCAACTCACTGATTTATTTACTGTTTTTAATATACCTTATGAAGTGCCAAGTTTTTACCAACATTTTAGAAGCGGTATTTTACCGATTGGGATTGCCGAAATCGGAATGTATAACTTACTGTTAAATGCAGCTCCTGAACTTGCAAATATGTGGAATATTGCGCTAATTCCGGGAGTTGAAAATGATCAAGGCCACGTTATGCGCCATTCACCTGGAGGCGCGGAAAACTTAATTATATTTGAAAGCTCTAACCTTCAGGACGAGGCTTGGGAATATCTAACTTGGTGGACATCAGCTGAAATTCAAGTAAAATTTGGTCAAAGACTTCAAACGACATTTGGGCAAGAGTTCTTATGGAATACCGCTAATCTTGACGCCTTCGCGGGATTACCTTGGAATTCTGATCATCGTGACGTAATTGTTGCTCAGAGTCGTTGGTTAAAAGAAGCACCACGAGTTCCTGCGTCTTATATGTTGGAACGAGAATTGTCAAACGCATTTGTTTCTATCGTTTTAGAGGGCGAAACTCCCCGTCGAGCTATTGACCGAGCTGTGCGTCGTGCGAATCGTGAAACAGCTCGTAAGCTTGAAGAATTTGGTTTCATTTCGAATGACGGAAGTATTATCAGAAATTATTATACACCAACAATTGAATTATCTATTTTAAGAGAGGAGAATTGACATGATAAAAAAAAGTAATAAACACCTTCTCTTTTTAGGACCATATGCAATCTTATTTTTCATCTTTATTGTTATTCCAGTCGTAATGGCAATCGGATTGTCATTTACTAATTTTAATGCGATTCAAATGCCACAATTTGTTGGTGCTTTAAATTATATCAACTTATTAACTCAAGATGAAATATTCATGCAATATGTTTTACCGAATACGATAATTTACGCAATTCTTGTTGGAATTGGTGGTTATATGTTAGCTTTTTTACTTGCCTGGGCACTTGCTCATTTAACAAAATTACCACGTACCATTTTAGCGTTAATTATTTATTCTCCATCTATGACGGGTGGTGTAGCGATGGCTACTGTTTGGAGAATATTATTCTCAGGGGATCAGGCTGGATATATCAATAGTTTATTGCTTCGCATGGGCGCGATTACTGAACCCATCGAATTCTTAACATCTCCTGTATTTTTAATGCCAGTTATGGTTGTTGTAGGTTTATGGTCAAGTATGGGTGTTGGATTTCTTGCAATGCTTGCGGGTGTTATGAACGTTGATCAAACATTATACGAAGCTGGTGCAATTGATGGAATTAAAAACAAATTTCAAGAAGTTTTTTATATAACTATCCCTTCGATGAAACCACAGATGTTGTTCGGTGCTGTAATGGCAGTTGTATCTACGTTTCAAGCTGGTGCGATTGGTGTACAGTTATCTGGCTCAAATCCGACACCGGGATATGCAGGTCAATTAATGGTAAACCATATTGAAGATTATGGATTTATCCGTTTTGAAATGGGATATGCGGCTGCTATTTCGGTTGTATTACTCGTAATTATTTATATATTCTCAATTATGGCTAGAAAAATATTTGTAGAGAAGGAGGCGTAAAAATGTCATTAAGAGTTGATAAAATTAATCCACATCGCTTTGATAAAAGTCAATTGAAGTTTTATGCATTTTTAATTCCATTAGCTGTATTTATGGCATTACCAATCGTGTTTATTTTGAATCATGCATTTAAACCTATGGATGAATTATTCCTTTTTCCACCAAGATTTTTTGTTATCAGGCCTACAATGGATAATTTTAGAAATTTAATTTCGATGTCAAATTTGTCTGGAATTCCGATGAGCCGTTACGTATTTAATAGTATCGTAATAACAATTAGTGTAGTATTTCTCTCAATATTAATATCCTCAGCAGCGGGATTTGCTCTATCGAAAATGAGATTTAAAAGTAAGCATAAATTACTTGAAATTAATAACTTAGCATTAATGTTTGTGCCGATTGCAGTGATGATTCCTCGTTACCTTGTAATCGACCAAACAGGAATTATTGATACATATTGGGCACATATTTTACCACTATTAGCAATGCCTGTTGGGTTGTTTTTAATAAAACAATTTATGGATCAAATTCCTGATGAATTAATCGAAGCAGCAACAATCGATGGGGCTAATGAAATTCAAGTTTATGTAAGAATTGTAATTCCAATTGTAAAACCAGCGCTAGCAACTGCTGCCATCTTAGTATTTCAATCTGTTTGGAATAATATAGAAAGTTCTTCAATTTTTGTTACAGCTGAAGGTATGCGAACACTCGCGTTTTATATGACGACGCTTGCAGGAGGAGCGAATGTTGTAGCAGGACAAGGTGTTGCAGCTGCAGCCTCTTTAATTATGTTCTTACCAAATCTAATCTTATTTATTTTCATGCAAAGTAAGGTTATGAACACAATGGCACATTCAGGACTTAAGTAGGTGGAAGAATGAAAAAAAGGGATAAATATATAAAAATTTTAAAAACATTTCTTGCTTGCTTAATCGTTGCAGTTAATATTGGAACAATTTCTTTAACAGTAAATGCGAACGCACCATATAGAACCTTTACACTCGATGGGAATAATGTTTTAGTTGAAACTCAAACTGCTTATGTTCCCGTTGGTCGTTTAAATCTTTTTGGAGATTTACGAATAGATGATGCCTCTGATATGCAAATTGTTGACGACATTTTATATATCGCTGATACGATGAATAGAAGAATCATTGTAGCTGATCTTGAAGGTAATTTGATAAATGTAATCGGTCAAGGGATTCTAGATACTCCGCGAGGAATTTTCGTAACAGCTGATCATAGGATTTATGTAGCTGATTATCGTAATGAACGAATTCATGTGTTTAATCAAGAAGGAGAATTGCTTATTGAATATGGAAGACCTGATCACCCGTTATTTGGAGATACGGCTACTTTTAGACCTTTAAAAGTAGCTGTAGACAACCGTCAAAATGTGTTTGTAATTTCACAAGGAAATACTAATGGGATTATTCAATTATCACAAGCAAATGATGGTGAGTTTCTAGGATATTTTGGTGTTAATAGAGCTCGCGTCACACTTCTTGGAATCTTTAGAGATTTAATTTTCAATGAAGAACAAAGGCAACAACTTTTCCCAGTTGTTCCAGCAACTACAACGAATCTTGATATCGATTCAAGAGGTCTTATTCATACCGTTACTGAAGGTGATGGCGATGAGATGCTAGCTAAACTTAATATGGCTGGTAACGATATGTTAGGACCAACAGAAAGTTTCCAAAACCCGACAGATGTACTAGTTGGTCCTTACGGAAATATCTTTGTTGCAACTGCTAATGGTTTCATAATCGAGTATACAAGCGAAGGAGACGTACTTTTCATCTTTGGTGGTCAAGACAACGGAGACCAGCGAGTTGGTCTATTCAATACGGTGTCAGCAATAGCGCTCGATTCTCAACATCGTTTATTTGTTCTAGATAGTCGAATGAACGAAATTCAAATTTTCGAGCGAACTGAATTTGCGGTAATGGTTCATGAAGCATTAGTTTATTATCAAGAAGGATTGTATTATCAAAGTCGTGGCCCTTGGGAACAAGTGCTGAGTATGAATAGCTTATTCGATTTTGCGCAAGTCGGTCTCGGTGAAGCAATGTTTCAGGCGAATGAATATGATGAAGCACGCGCCGCGTTTAGAAGTGGTTTAAACCGTTCTGGATACTCAGATGCATTCTGGGAAATTAGAAATAACTGGTTAAGAATTAATTTGCCAACTGTATTCTCGGTACTCGCTATCGCCTTTGTGTTTATCAAAATTATTCAATACTTTGATAAAAAACACAATATCTTAAGACCAGTAAAAAATGTATTTAATAAAATCGGGAACATAAAACTTATTAGTGAATTAAATTACATTTGGAGATTTATAAAACATCCAGTAGATGCATTTTACGGGCTAAAATTCGAAAATAAAGTTTCAATGTCATCCACGACTATTTGGGCTATCATTATGATAGGGATTCACTTATTTAATCGATATCAAACTGGGTTTTTATTTAGAACAGTAATGGATGGACAATATAATGTCGCATTAGATATAATCGTAATTGTAGCAGGTTTTGTATTATTAGCATCAAGTCACTACCTTGTATCAACGATTACAGAGGGCGAAGGAAAAGTTAGGCATGTTTATTCAGGAATTGTATACTCTTTTATGCCCTATGTTCTTCTTATACCTTTAATTACAATCATAAGTAACGTTCTAACATTTAACGAATTTTTCATATTATCGTTTACGCATACATTTACTTTTGGTTGGATAAGTGTCTTACTCATTATAATGATTAAAGAAATCCACGATTTTTCGATAGGCAAAGTGTTTAAGAATATTGCTGTTACAATCTTTACGGCTTTGATGTTTGTTTTAATTATATTTATTTTGTATGTATTATTTATGCAACTATACGGCTTTGGTGCTGCAATATTTAGAGAGGCGGTGAATCGTTTTGGAACGTCAGTTTAGTAATAAAATTAAATTTATCATATTTACATGGTTCGCTACGCTCTTTATATTTTCGCCTTTACTCGGCTATGCAATAACTAGTAATACCGAAGAAATAGACGATTACGACGATGAAACTTATTATGAACAAGAAATAGAGGATGATCTAACTATCGAACTTCCGGCGCGATTTGATGGGAGTCGCGAGGGGGTTGCAGAGTTATCTAATGGAATGATTGATGGACATCGATTAGTGGCAACTAATGAAAATTTAAAATTATTTTTACTAGATGAAACTCTTTCAATTATAGTTCGTAATCGGCAAACAGGAGCAGTATTGTACTCCACGGTTGATACACCAGATCCTTCGAATAATATAATTTGGCAAAATTTTTCTCGCTCAGGGGTAATTATCGAATTTTTAACAGATAATCACGTACACCCAACTCGTGTAACATTATTAGAGCCAGATGTTCAAAATAATGTAACATTAACGAATAACGGATTTCGCGCAGACGTATATTTTCCACATCTTGAAATTGGTTATTCACTATTTGTTGAGTTAACTGATACAGGAATTATTGCGGACGTTCCGGATGCTTATCTAATTGAAACAGGAGATAATTTAATTTCAGGTTTATATATATTCCCGTTTTTAGGATACACACATTTAGGCAGTCGTGAAGGATATATGTTTATTCCTGATGGTTCGGGAGCACTTATATATTTACAATATAATAACCGTCGATTCTCGCAACCTTTTAGAGGTAAAGTTTTTGGTGAGAACATGGGTATCACTTTACAAAGTATTCCAACTTTACTACGTGGAAGAAGTGTTGTAACAGAATCACACAATGTTTTAATACCAGTATTTGGTATGGTCCATACTGATATCGAAATCGGATTTCTTGGTATTATTGAAGGTGGTGGCGAATTTAATGCTGTCATTGAAGCATATCCAAATGGAGCGATAACGAATTATGATTGGATTACTGCACGTTTTGTTTATAGACAATCATTCATGCAATCGATGGGCGCTGGTGGTGGTGCTTTAACATTAATTCAAAATGAACGAAATGTATTCGATGCTCGTATCCGCTTTGAAATTGTAACAGAAGATGATGCAAATTATACCGGTCTAGCTAGATCATTTAGAGAATATTTACTCAGTTCTGAAAACGTAGTTCCAACTCAAGAAGATTTTAGAGTTCGCTTGGATTTTCTAGGACTTGAGCAGGAGTCTGGAATGTTCTTTAATCGAAATGTCGTTATGACAACAGTAGATGACATTGCAAATATCCGCGACCGTTTACAAATTGCGGGGGTTGAGAATATTTTAGGTATATATCGAGGTTGGCAACATGGAGGACTAACTGTCGGTACTTTAAATCGAAGTTTTAGAACAGCTTCTGTACTCGGTGGAAATCGTGATTTAACAAGATTATTACGAGATCTCGAAAATACGAATATGGATTTATATTTATTCGCAGATCCGTTGCGAATTAGCGCTTCAGTAACTTCGACACTAAGATTTTCCGCGATTAGGCAAATTAACCGACAAATATTCGAAGAAGTAGTTTATCAACCAGTTGTTGGAAGTTTCAATTTCTTACAACCATCTCAAGTTGAAAACATCTTTAGAGGATTTACAAACTCAATTGAGTCAAATAATGTTGAACGTCTTTTAATAGGTGGTATTTCAAATAATGTTTTCTCTCACCGAACTGGAAATGTTTTGAACGGTCGAACAGAAACAGCAGAAGTTTTTGAATCTCTTATAAGCAATACAAATGAGTCAGTAACGTTATTACTCGAACAACCATTTTCATTTTTGTGGGCCTATACGAATGCTTTTATCAACGCACCGGTTCGAGGTTCAAATTATGTGTTTACAAGTAGAGAAGTTCCATTTTTGGCGATAACATTACGTGGAACTATTCCTCTTTACTCAGAGCCAGTCAACTTTGAAGCAAACCAAAGAGAGTTTTTCCTTCAATTAGTGGAACAGGGTGTTAGACCGACATTCTATATCACAAACGAGTCACCTGAATTATTAAAACATACTAATTCGAGCCACATTTTCACATCCGAATTTGATCGCTTTGAAGAAAGAATCGTCGCTTATTACCATGAATTACGAGAAATTTATGAATTGACGCTCGGGGCAACTATTGAACGACACGAACGTATAAACGATTTAGCAATAGTGGAATACAGTAACGGTATAATTATCTACATTAATTTTTCTAATCAATCTCGCGTAATGAGCGGTTACATTATAGAACCGATGTCATATAGAATAGGAGGCACTAGATGATGTATAAAATGTCATTAAAACAACGTCGAAGTCTAGCTGGTTTCCTCTTTATCTTACCATGGTTAATTGGAATATTTGTTTTCGTTGCGCGTCCTATGATTCAATCAATCACTTTCGCCTTCGGGGATCTTCAAATGTTTCCTTGGGGTAGAGAATTAGAATTTGTCGGATTTAGTAATTTTGCAGAAGTGTGGTTAAGGGACACTCACTTCGTATTATCACTTTATGGATTTATAATTGAAACAGCAATTCGTGTTCCGGTTATAGTAGTGATAGCCTTACTAATAGCCATTCTTGTAAATCAAAAAATTAAATTTAAAGGGATTTTTAGGACTATTTATTTCTTACCGGTTATCATTGCAAGTGGCCCAGTATTAAGTCAACTTATGGGCGATGCGACATCGATACAAATGATAAATTCATTTCAAATTCATATGTTTCTAAGTCAATTTATACCAACATGGATGGTGGAACCTGTTGTGGGATTATTCGATGAGATAATTTTAATCCTATGGTTCTCCGGGATTCAAATATTAATTTTCTTAGCGGCATTACAAAAAATCAGTCCGAGTTTATACGAAGCTGCAAAAATTGATGGTGGTTCTGGTTGGGAATGTTTTTGGAAAATCACTTTACCGACAATTAAACCGGTTGTACTTGTCAATTTGGTTTATACTCTTGTGACTCTCGCAAATAGTAGCAACAACAACTTGATTGAATATATCATGCTCAACATCTTTGATGGACGACGCGGTTTCGGCTTTGCTTCTGCCATGGCTTGGATGTATGCCTTAGTAATAAGCATTATGCTCGTTGTAATTTCATTATTTTTCGTAAAACGTGAAGATAAAAAAATTCGCGTCATAAAAAAAATGCAGAAAAAAGAACGTAAAAGTTACAACAGAACTCGTCGTACTATTAATCGGAACGAAATTAAAATGGCTCGTAAATTAAACAAAACGTCATCTAAAGGAGGGGAAGCAAATGAAATATGACGCTGAAGTAAGAAAATTAAAAGCAGAACAACGTGCTTGGAATCTCAAAAATAAGTGGAAAAGTAAATTTTTGGGAACTGCTGTTCAACGTGGATTCATCGCAAATATCTTACTATATTTCCTTCTTATTTCAATCGGATTTGTTTATTTGTATCCACTCCTTCATATGTTGTCCACCGCTATGATGTCGCTATCTGACATTCTAGACGCGTCTGTAAGATGGATTCCTTCGACATTCTATATAAATAATTTACGTGATGCATTTAGGGTAATGAGTTTCTGGGATTCCTTATTTATGAATGTTATTATTGCAGGAACACCAGCGCTTTTACAAACCGCAATGTGTTCTTTGACTGCTTACGGTTTTGCGAAATTTAAGTTTAGATTTAAAGGATTATTACTAGGAATCATGTTACTTACGTTTGTTGTTCCACCGCAAATATTAATGATGCCTAACTATTTAATGCTAAATGATTTAGGATTAATTGGTAGCTTGTACGCATTTACGCTACCTGCATTGCTCGGTCAAGGATTCTACAGCGCTGTAATGATTCTGATTTTCTATCAATTTTACAAACCAATTCCTGATGCTCTAACGGAGGCGGCTGAAATAGATGGAGCGAGCCAATTACGCATTTATTGGTCAATTGGAGTAAGATCTGCTATGCCTGCAATTATCGTGGTTCTTATGTTTTCTTTTGTGTTTTACTGGAATGAAACCCACCTAACCGGACTTTATCTCGGTATAAGAGCAGGAACATCATCAACACCATGGACAACATTATTAATTCAGTTACAGAATTTTGAATCATCACATGCTTCTCAGTTAACAGCAGGAATGACAGCATCTGGAAATCGCATGAATGAAGGGATAACATTTGCAGGAACATTACTCGCGATCGCTCCGCTAGTAGTACTTGCTGGTTTTATTCAAAAATTCCTAGTTGAAAGTATTGATGGAGCCGGAATTACTGGTGAATAAAGTAATTCAACACTAAAGGGGGTGATACCTCATCGTCATATAAAAACCAGATGATGATAACGATGGTGAGGTTTTAAAGTTTAATGAATTGGAGCACAAAATAATGGAGGTTTTAAAATGAAAAAAGTCAAATTGTTTAGCTTAGTAACAATGTTTTTAATCGGAATGATCGTTTTTGCTGCTTGTGGGAACGACAATGACAATGCACCTAGCACAAACGATACACAACCACCAGTTGTTAATAATGGAACAGACAGTGCTGGTAGCAGTGATGTAATCGAAGCTGGTGAAGGTTTGCCACCGATGACAACAGAAAATATTTCGTTATCTGTTATGTCTTGGGAAAACTATTACTTACAACGTCATTTAGTTGACGCATTTATGGAGAGATATCCAAATATAACTGTTGAATTAATGTTCCACCCATTATATGGATATAATGAGTCACTGCTTAACCTTGCGTCAGCAGGACAGTTACCAGATGTATTTTGGTATTTAGGAAACATTACTGTACCACTTGAAAATATGTGGCTCGGAGATATTTCATCTTTCTGGAACGCCGACCCTGAAACTGCTTATTTCCCTGCATCTTTGTACTCAGCAGGTTTAGTTGGTGATTTCCGTATGGCTACACCATCAAAGGTGTTGCCGTTTGCCTTTTTCTTAGATAGAACAGTATTTGAAAGAGCAAATCAGCCAATGCCATCGTTAGATTGGACTTGGTCTGAAATGATTGAAACTGCACGTCGTATGACAATTCCTGAAGAGCAAATCTTTGGATATTATGCATTTACTCAGCTTCATACAACTGGACCAATCGTAAATCAAGATGCAATCGGAGAATTCGGTTGGAATGGAGAGACGTTTGACTTCTCAGGTTTTGCTGATGCAATCGAAATCGAGCAAGAATTCCGCCGTACTGGTGTATGGGTTCCTGGTGGACCAGAAGCACGAGAGGCTGCGTTTGGAACTTACCCAATTTGGCCACCATCAACAGGACAATTAGCGATGCAAAAAGATGCTATCTGGACAGCAAACTACTTCTCGACAGCTGCATTCGTTGATCGTGGAATCGACTGGGTAATTTATCCAATGCCACGTGGAGATAACGCTAGAACAAACAACAAACCAGCATTCATTGATTTCGGTGGAATCTCTTCTGTAACTGAACACCCACGCGAAGCTTACGAGCTACTTAAGTGGATGGGATGGGGATTTGATGGATGGATGGCACGTATAGAAGCTTACGCAACGCTTGAGAACTACTTAGGTTATCCAGTATTCCCAGTAGCACCTGATGCTGTTCCAATTTTACAACATCCAGAACTACAGTCTGCTTACAGAGTTTTAGTTCCTGATACTCCAGAATGGCATTCATTCTTAAATTCAGTGACTAGTCCAGTACCATTAGGTGCGTCTTATATCCCTGGATTTGAGGCATTCATTCAGTGGATGCATGAACAAGATATTTTTGGATCTTTATACAGAGGAGAACAACGTCCTCACGATATCGAGTCATACATCACAGAAAATGCAAACCGTTTTGTAGCAGAAGAAACTGCACGTATTAAACAATTGTTAGAAAGACATTTTAGATAAATAGGTTGTAAGTACAGCCCTGCTGTAGGGTGGGGCTGTATTTAATTTTATTTATTTTTTACAAGTTCTTAATCAAAGTATAATTAATTTCTAGATTAATTAATTAAAGTGAAGATTTCAATCGTAAAATCAAATGAAAAGTTCAAATCTTTCTTTTCATTTTAGGATTGAAAACTTCTCGAATAATAGTCAATAACACAAGGAAGGAAGCTGAGTGTGATAAAATAATATCCAAAATAGTCGAGTCACGTGAATATTACTCGACGTCTTGATTTTGATTGATTATTAACTCGAATATGCCATATAAAATAAAATAGGTGGAGAACAATGAACAACGATAAAATGAACTTTAGTAGATTAGAGGTTCCAACATTTAATGACGTTTCTGTTCATGATCCAGGGATTATTCAAGTAGGTGATGAATATTACGTTTTTGGTTCCCATTTAGCCGTAGCTAAAACGAAGGATTTTATTTCTTGGGAGCAAATTGCAACAAATGCGCATGAAATTCACCCTATATTTGGTAATGCGCAAGAAAATTTTAAGTCTTGTCTTGAGTGGGCTGAATCGAAAACGTTTTGGGCACCAGATATGATTGAACTTGAAGACGGACGATTTGTATTTTATTATAATGCTTGTCGTGGAGATGCTCCAAAATCGGCACTTGGAATTGCGATAAGTGACTCTATTGAAGGACCGTTTGTAGATTATGGATTAATTTTACGGTCAGATATGACAGAAGAACCGAGTAACAATGGCGATGTCTATGATGCTAATATCCATCCTAATGTCGTAGATCCACATGCGTTTTTTGATAACGATGGCAAATTTTGGATGGTTTACGGATCGTTTTCTGGTGGGATTTTCATACTTGAAATGAATCCTAAAACTGGATTTCCATTAGAAAATCAAGGGTATGGCACAAGACTCCTCGGTGGAAATCATTTAGAAATAGAAGGGCCATATATTATTTACGCACCGGAGACGGATTACTACTATATGTTTTTAACTTACGGTCGTTTAAATCCCGATGGTGGTTATAACATGCGAATTATGAGGAGTAAAAAACCAGATGGACCTTACAATGACGCAAGTGGATATGAAATGTTAGATGCCAAAGGGCCAGATAGAACGATGTTTGATAGGATATCATGTGCGAATCATGGGTCGGTTATAATGAGAAATCACCAGTTTGCAGATTCAGAAATTGCATTTTTATCTCCTGGTCATAACTCAGTTTTTCGTTGTCTAAACACAGGTCGCTATTTATTAATTTTTCACGTTCGATTTTTTGGTTTTGGATTTCATAATCATCAGGTTCGAGTACATGAATTATTTTTAAATGAAGATGGATGGTTTGTAACAAGTCCCCATAGATATTCGGGTCAAAGTAAATTTGAATATAAACAATCAGATATAGTAGGAGATTATCATTTTATTGTCCATGGTCGAATAATCAACTCAGAAATTAGCAAATCAAAAAAAATTACACTAAGTTCAGATGGAACAATAAAAGGTATGAAGGGACAATGGTTGTATAATGAAGATAAACATTATATTACAATTAAAGAGGAAGGGTCTATCTTTAAAGGAATTGTTAGTCATCAATGGAATGAAGCAATAAAACAGTATGTGATTACCTTTAGTGCGATGAGTGAGGATGGTATTTCTATCTGGGGGAGTAAATTTTTATAATGGAGCTGATAAAATGAAGAAAATAACGCTACTACTTCTTGGAGTGATCATATTAACAGCTTGTCAGCCGAGTATTGGAGAACCAACGGATTTATCGCAGTTAGAGCCGCCAACTTTTACGGATGTAAGTGTCCACGATCCATCGATAATTAGAGTTGGTGATACATTTTATGTCTTTGGATCACATTTAGCAGTTGCAAGAACAACAGATTTTATGCATTGGGAGCAAATAGCTAGATACGCTTATGGATATCACCCGATGTTTGGGTATGCACAAGAGAAATTTGCAGAAACCCTCTTATGGGCGCAATCGACAACATTTTGGGCACCAGATATGATTGAACTTACAGATGGAAGATTCTTATTTTATTATAATGCATGCCGTGGAGATTCTCCTCTGTCAGCAATGGGTATAGCAAGTTCTTATTCGATTGGAGGACCTTTCGAAGATTTAGGAATTATATTAAAATCTGGTATGTGGGGACAACCTAGTCCTGATGGTACAATTTATGACCCTACGCGACACCCAAATGTGGTCGATCCTCATGTATTTTTCGATAACGATGAACGTTTATGGATGATGTATGGCTCTTTTTCTGGAGGAATCTTTATAATGGAACTTGATCCTGAAACAGGTTTTCCATTTGAAGGTCAAGGTTATGGACAACGCATGCTAGGTGGACATCACTTACGAATAGAAGGCCCTTACGTAATTTATAGTCCTACAACTAATTATTATTATATGTTCTTAACTTTTGGAGGTCTTGGTCGTAATGATGGTTATAATATGCGAATTATGAGATCAAAGCGTCCTTACGGACCATACTTTGATGCAAGCGGACAAGATATGAGGACAGTAACTGGTCCACCCGGTTCATTTTTTGATGATGTAACAGCTGCAAGGTACGGTTCAGTAATTATGACGAACCATCAATTCATGCATGTTCCTGGTGAACCTGGAAGAACGATGACTGTTGGTGGTTACATGTCGCCTGGCCATAATTCTGTATATCGGGATGAAGAAACAGGTCGCTACTTTCTCATTTTCCATACTCGTTTTCGAATGAGTGGCGAAATGCATCAAGTACGTGTTCATGAAATGTTTTTAAATGAAGCGGGATGGTTTGTAGTTGCTCCACACCGTTATTCAGGTCAAAACATACTAAACTACACAAAAGCTGATCTAATTGGTGATTTTAAATATTTAAGACATGAGCGCATTATTAATTCAGATGTTGCATTTTCAGAAGTAATTTCATTAAATAGAAATGGTTCGATTACTGGTGCAATTGATGGATTATGGTCATTTAATAGCGACTATAATTTTATTGATATAACAATTGATAAAGTCTTATATCAAGGAGTTGTAAGTCACCAATGGAACGAAGACACTCAAACATTTGTAATTACCTTTAGCGCAATGTCGAATGAAGGAATTTCAATTTGGGGAAGCAAAGTAGCAGAATAATATATATATAGACAAGGAGATGCAGAACAATATGAAAACATTTAAACATAAAAGATTTATAATCACTACTTTTTTCTTTTTAACATTATTATTGATTAGCGGTGCTCCGTCAGGTGCTAATCAACATGATGTACTTGATTATGAAGTGAATATTACAAATCAACAACTTATTCCTAATGGAGTAGCTTTACATTATTGGAACTTTGATAATCCTGAGGATAGGTTACAAGGGGCTGTTGTTACTGGAAACAGATCTTATAATATTGGTGGTAATATAACTTTCGTTCCTTCAGAACTAACTGGAGGGTATGCAGCAAATTTTGATGGACAAAGTGGATTATTTCTTGGTTATGACTTTATTGACTCAAGTACATATACAATTTCATTTTGGTTAAAACCAACTGTTGTAACAGGCTTTACTCCAGCATTCTGGGCAAGTAATGAAGGTCCATTTCAATGGATGTCAATTTTGCCACAAGCGTGGTGGGGTGGAGCAGGAGTTTGGATGTATAATCCATGGCAAGATTTAGATCCAGGACGTTCGGTGACTATGACTGCTAATGAATGGCATCATATGGTAGTAACAGTTGATAGTGGTGAAACAACAGTTTACTTAAATAATTCAGTTATTGCACAGCACCATGCAATTAATAATGTCTTTGGTCGCGGGGGAGCAGAATTCTATTTAGGCGTTAACCGTTGGGACATACCATTTAACGGGTTGATAGATGAGGTTAGATTGTACAACAACGCAGCATTAACTCAAGCTGGTGTAGAAGCGTTATTTAATTTAGAAGAACCAGAAGCGAGTGATTTTATTGTTCCTGAATCAGTTGATTTATCTCGCTGGATAATTCCTGGAGCGAATCGTGATTTCAATGATCCTCAAAATCCAATCTTTAGAGATGCGACCGTTCATGATCCTGCGATGACACGTGCACCGATAACGAGAGAAGACGGTGAGTGGTATTATATCATCGGAACATTCTTAGGTGCAGCGCGTACTCAAGATTTTGTACAATTTGAAGCTATCGATTACGGACGTGGGTATCCAAACTTACGAAATACAAATAATCATAGATTTATGCCCACAGACAATCCTGACCCTTCAATAATGACTTTTGAAGAACAAGTAAGAAGTGTTGTCAGTGATGGTGGAGGAAATCCACCACGCCGAACTGATGGGGCGTTTATGCCTGGTAGTGTTGATGATTTAGTTATTTGGGCAAGTGATATTATCGAAGTACCTAATATCGAAGGAAATGGAACTCGATTCTTCCAGTATTATAGTTTTAGTCACTGGGGAGTTCCAGACAGTGCTATCGGAGTTGCAATCGCTGATACAATCGATGGACCTTGGATTACACAAGGGTTAGTTGTATCTTCTCGACATGCAAATGATAACCTTGCTATGGATGGGACTCCGTTTGTTCGTCATTATCATCCTAATGCGATTGATCCTTACCCAATGTTTTGCTCAGACGGTCGGTTCTGGTTAATTTACGGTTCTTGGGAAGGTGGAGTTTTTATAGCAGAGCTTGACCCATCTACTGGCTTGTTTCTCGAAGGATCAGAAATAAACAGAGAAATGAACGGTTATGGACGTTTGTTAATCAATTCGAATAGTAATCAAATTGAAGGAGCGCATATGATTTATAGTCCTACAACAGAGTACTATTATTTATTTGCGTCTTGGGGATCACTCGCTTCTTATGCTGGTTATAATGT
>JGI24703J35330_11748567_pt1 | contig 20319 bp, 19 predicted proteins | sample TergutNt197P1_FD_35330 | JGI IMG/M metagenome (IMG submission 35330) | reverse complement strand
GACGAAATGCTCGTCCGAATCGCCAAACGCGCCTGTAAAACCGACGCAGCAACCATCTATCTTTCCGCAACCCCTTCACGAAGCGATCAATCTAAAATCAAAGGCGGATCATTACAATCATGCATCATCCCCGCCCGCTTCCACCTTTTTCCGCTAGACGTTCCCAAATATAAATGGTGTGCAAATTTTTATCAAAAAGTTACGAAAAATCAAATGCCCTCCCCTGCGAAAGCATGGATTAACCGTAAAATCAAAGAAAATCGTCGCGCGCTGTTATTTGTCCCAACCATCGACTGCGGGCTAAAATTTCAGTCGACACTAGAAAAGAAAATGAATCTACAGATTGACTTTGTTTACTCCAGTGATCCCGACCGATTGTCCAAGGTTGCAAATTTTAAAGAAGGAATTGGACAGTTTTTAATTACGACGATGATTTTAGAGAGGGGTGTGACCATTCCCAACATCGATGTGGCGATTTTTTCCACAGAACATGATATTTACGAGGAAAGTGCCCTTGTTCAAATTAGCGGGCGGGTTGGGCGAAATCCTAAGTGGCCTACAGGGGAAATCATCTTTTTTCATCATGGCATCACCAAGGCGATGGAAGACGCGAAATTACAAATTATTAATATGAATAAGGACGCGAAAAATCAAGGCTTACTCAAGGAGGTACCGTCATGAAATGTTTAGTTTGTGATAATGATATCCGCGTTGATACTTTAAATCAACTTTTCTCGCTCCAACCTTTGAAATTATGCGGTCGTTGTTCGCCGAATTTACGCCCCAAGTCAAAAGAGGTGCTTTTTGAAGATAATGAATGGATTCGCGCGGTTATTGATAAATTAAATCAGGGTGATATTGCGCTTGTTCAGTTGTTTGAGAATTCTTTGAGAAAAGCCTTAATCAGAAAAAAAATTGTGGATTCTAAGCTTAAAATCATTGAATCTAGGGATGATTTACCCTATCCTTGGTTAGAAATTCTTGTAAATCGGGTTTTAAACGATTCAAAAAAGGAAACTTCGGTAAGCTCAAACGCTGAGTTTGCTATTGGGGTTGTGAAAGAAGAAAACGCTAATCTGGGGATTTCGCTGATCGGATAATATATTTTTTTAAGCTTTTTGATAGGAGTTGTTTGGAATTTTCACGATTTTATGGTATAATTAAAGAACCATGTTATTTCAAGGAGGCTTATCAACATGAGTCATGAGAATAAACAGAATAAGCAAAATGGATCGCGTAGGAAAAATAAAAAGACTTCTCAAGCCACAGTATTGAAACAATTGAATGATCAAAGTTTGTATCCACTAAGAGAGCGTATTGGTATTTATTTTATTGCAACATTATCTATTATTGGTTTAATTCTGATATCATACACAGGTGTGATGGCTTTTGTCAACACTGTCGGTAATGGACCTGCTACTGCAGATGTAGATATTGATTTAGATGCGGTTGATGATATGCTCGGTGACCTAGAAGGTATTTTAGCATCGATCGATGATGATGATGAAGAACCAACTCAAGATGAAAATGAATTGCATCAATATGTCGAACCGACTGAGCCTGAGGAGGAGCCAACTGAACCTGAGGAAGAACCAACTGAGCCTGAAGAGGAGCTAACTGAGCCTGAGGAAGAACCAACTGAGCCTGAAACCAATAGATCAGATGCCCCAACTCAAGGAACGATTAATGCAGACTCGGTTTTCTACTTTGCTGTTGCTGGTGGGGACTCGATTTTAGGTCAATTGAATATGGGCGATGTTGTTCAGATTATTGACTGGGACTATAGCCCTTATTGGGTCGCAATTGAAGTTGAAAATCAGTGGGGTATTCCCGTTGTATATGTTGAACGACATTTCTTAAATATTGATTAACACTTAAAAAGACCGATCTTTAACTCAGATCGGTTTTTTAAAGGAGGATCGTTATTATGGACAGCAAAGACCAGAAAGAGACTGTGCTCAAAAAGAAATCTAAAAGCAAACCAAACCAAACACAAAACACTGTTTTAAAGCAGCTCCAAAAGCAAAATCGCTCTCCTTTGCGAGAACGTATTGCTATCTTCTTTGTTGCCTCTTTTTTTGTAGTAGGCTTGCTTTTGATCTTTTACGTCGGGACAATGGTGCTTTTAAACGAAATAAATGATGTTCCCGATAACAATGATACTATCGATATTGATTTAGATAACATTGATGATATGTTAGATGATTTGAATAACCTCATTGATCAAGAAAGAGGGACTGAGATATCCACACAGGATGAGGATGGGTTGCATGAATACCTTGATAATGATTTCTTCACTGACCTTCCAGATGATGTAATCATCGGTGTTGTTAATGCTAATCGTGTTAGATTTGTACGTGCGCCTGGTGATACAAATGAATTGTTTTTGATTGATGAAGGCGATCTTGTAATTGTCATTGATCTAGATTATAATGCCTATTGGTCTAAAGTTGAAATTATTATTGACCTTGGTGAGGGTCCTTTCACTGAAATCGGTTTTGTTTACAGAGATTTTATTGATGTGGAGTAAAAATTTGGCCTTTAAAAACCGCCTTCAAGGCGGTTTTTTAAATTTTTATCTACACAAAACCGAAATACAAAAGCATCGTAATCTTTAGTACATCCATTTATCTCAATATTTTAACTTGAAGCACACGGATTCTCTATATCTATTACCATCCACGATCAGCCATTTGATCTTTTTCATCTAATGATCTAGCTGAGATTCCACTCATAGCTTCACCTAAATCTTCTGATACCTCAGCAATGATTTTCGGGTTGTTAAAATTAGCTGTCGCTTTAACAATCGCCTCGGCACGCTTTTTTGGATCTCCTGATGTAAAGATGCCTGAACCAACAAAAATTCCATCGCATCCTAACTGCATCATCAAAGCCGCATCCGCTGGTGTTGCAACACCTCCAGCAGCAAAGTTAACAACTGGTAATTTCCCATATTCATGCACATAGCATATTAAATCATACGGTGCCCCCATATCTTTAGCGATAGTCATTAATTCTTGTTTAGTCGCTGCTTGAACTTCACGAATTTCTTTATTCATCATACGCATGTGACGAACAGCTTCAACCACATCACCTGTTCCTGGTTCACCTTTGGTTCTCATCATGGAAGCTCCTTCTCCAATACGTCGAAGTGCTTCACCTAGATTTTTAGCTCCGCATACAAATGGAGCTTCAAAAGCATGTTTGTCCAAGTGGAATTCATCGTCAGCTGGCGTTAAAACTTCACTTTCGTCGATAAAGTCGATATTCAAAGCTTCCAGAATCTGTGCTTCAACTATGTGCCCTATGCGAACCTTCGCCATAACAGGGATGCTAACTGCGGCCTGAATTTCTTTGATCATTTTTGGATCTGATGTTCTAGCAACACCACCCATCTTACGAATTTCTGATGGGACACGCTCAAGTGCCATCACCGCAACAGCTCCTGCCGCTTCAGCAATTTTCGCCTGTTCAACATTGCTAACGTCCATGATGACACCGCCTTTTAATTTTTCTGCTAATTTTTTATCGAATGTACTCATTTTACAACACTCCTTCTCATTTTTTGATACTTATTATACCAGAAAATCGTAATTCACCTCCTACTAGCTGTTCATTTTTTTCTTAACCCTATTCAAAAAAACCTCAATTGTTAATACGGTAATAAAAATAATCAAAATCAATGTGGAAACTTCAGCATGATTGTGACGGCGAATGGCGTGTGATAACATCGTTCCGATCCCGCCTGCACCTAAAATCCCTAATGTAATCGAATCTGAAACACTTAGCTCTAAACGAATAGAAACCCAAGCAATAAACGAAGACATAACATGGGGAACAAATCCATGCACCACAATTTGAATCCAACTTGCACCCGTCGAACGCATAGTTTCAACAATTTGGGGCGGTTGCTCTTCAATTGTGGAAGCGAAGGCACGCGTCAAATATCCCATACTTGACAGAGTCAAACTAGCAATTGCGGCTCCATAACCTAGTCCTAGAGGAGCAACTAGAAGTAAAATTAATACTAAATTGGGAATTGCTCTGATTGTTGAAACAATAGCTTTGATAAAAAGAGCAAGCCATTTACTCGGCGCAGTATTTTCAGCCGCTAAAAAGGCCAGAATCAAAGCAATCACGCCTCCCAAAAATAATGCACAAATTGCTAACATCATCGAGATGAATAATTGAATAATCCCATCAAAAACAATTGATGGTTCAATTCGCATAAATAACCTAAGAATCGCTGGCAAACGTTCAAGTCGATTAATCATTCTAACGATATCTAAATCGAGCATTGTGATGCTGATAAAAAATAAAACAACCGCTCCGACAAAAAAAATGGCGTGTTGAAATTGCTCTTTCTGAGGCGTCAAGGCTATTTTTTTAGTATTACACACAGACATCGCACGAACCTCCCTCATCAAATTATTTTTTTTCGAATATATCCAACTGCTAGCTCAGTCATAATGACCATAATAACAAGAATAATGATAAGCGTAGAGGCCTCTGTAAAATTCCTTATCAAAATATTTGTTTGTATTACGGCACCAATCCCACCTGCACCCACAACACCGAGAATGGCTGAGATGCGAATATTAACCTCAAATGAGTACAAAGTCCAATTCAACCATGATGTTGTAAACTCTGGTATTACTCCGTGTACTAAAATTTGCATATAATTCGCTCCCGTTGCCTGTATCGCTTCAAGCCTTTCGCCTGCGATATCATCCATGGACTCACCATAAGAGCGTGCTAAAAAACCAACTGTTGCAAAAACCAATGCCACAAGACCAACCATATTGCCAATCCCAAAGACAAATATTAAAAGTTGCGCCCATATTAGCACTGGAATATTTCGCAAAAACGACACAAAATAGCGAGTAACATTTCGCAAAACAGGGCTTGGATTAAGATGTTTTGACATTAATACACCAAATATAAATGCAAAAAAAGCTGAAAAATAAGTAGCTGCAACTGCAAAGAATAGAGTTGTTAAAATCGCAGGAAAATAGCGCGAAAGATTATTTAGATTCGGAGGAAAAAAATTCTCCACCATAAAGATAATCATTGAAATTGGTGCTACCAAAATATCTACTGGGTTCACTTCCAAAAAAGCAAAAGAAACTACGATAATGCTTATGAGAAAACCGATATTTAACCATTTTATGACATTCTCTCTCACATTTTTCTCTTCTAGTTGAATTTTACTACTATGTGCCATACGCCAACTCACCTATCACAACATGTTCGATTTCGAAGTCTACCTCTTCTATTTTTCCCTCATAAATTTTAGCAATTATCTCGTCTGTTAAGCCATCAGGTTTACCGTCATAAACGATTGCCCCTTCCTTAAGCCCCACGATACGAGTTGCGTATTCCTTAGCGAATTGAATTTGGTGTAAATTCATCATACAAGCAATCTGACGTTCACTTACCATGGTATGAATTTGTTCCATAATAATTTTTGCTGATGTCGGATCTAAAGAAGAAATAGGTTCATCAGCCAACAGCAAACTAGGCTCTTGCATCATCGCACGACAAATACCTACCCGCTGCATTTGCCCTCCTGACAATGTATTCGCTTTTTTGTAAATATGCTCACCCAAACCTACATTTTGTAACAAATTCAAAGCTTCCTGTTTCTCAGACTCTGAATAAGCGCCTATGACTGTTCGAAAAAAAGAATGATGTCCCAAGCGCCCGTGCAAGACATTTCGAATAACATTCGTGCGCCCAATTAAGTTATAATGTTGAAAAATCATTCCAATATGCGTACGCATTTTTCTAAGTTCTTTTCGGTTCAACCCCACCATATTAGTACCCAAGAATTCAACGCCACCATCCGTAGGCTCAATCATACGGTTGATACAACGAATAAAAGTCGATTTCCCAGCGCCAGATGGACCAATAACAACGACAAATTCACCTTCTTTAATTTCAAAATGGTTCACCTTAAGGACTTCTTTATCGGCATAATGCTTTTTCAAAGCGCAAATCTTCAATAGAGTATTTTTCTTTGTCTTTGCCATTACAACTACCTACCTCTTCTAATCTTAAATTAACTCTACAGCATATCCATTTTTGTAAGGAAATTAAGTTTTACCTGATCCGTTATCTCTACAGGGTAGGCTTAGTTACAATAATAGGATTTGCTATAGTACTTCATCCAAACTAATACTATACCGCTAAGCGTTCATTACAAGTGGAGCTTTAGGGTGTATGATGGACCAGCTAACCTTTTTAGTATCGACAAATCTGTTAATTTTAACTACTGATTACATTAAAAGAACAATATCTAGTAAAAGTCATCTCTAAAAATAGATTCAGTTCATATTAATTATCCATTTCTAAAATCTCCATCATCAAACGCACTTCGTCAAGTGTCGCGTAGTTTCCTTCAATAAAGCGCAGATCTTCAAACCCCCATGCATTCATAAAATATTCTTCATTGTCTAGCTGTCTGAAAAATGAGCGAATCTGATTCTTCAACTCGTCTGGTAAATCAGCACGCATAATGTAACTAGAATCTGGTGATGGTGGTGTCTGCCCAATTACTCGAACACTGTCAGCATCTACAACCCCAGAATCAATAACACCTCTAAAGACCGTTGCAAGTACCGCTGCTGCATCGTAGTCTTTCAAACTTACACCTACTATACTGGTCTCGTGCGAGCCTGAAAAAGAAGTGGCGCTGAAAAAATAGCCAGGTTGTATAATAAGTTCACTTGCTAAATCAAAATTTTGAATCAGATAAAACGCAGGAAAGAAATAGCCACTAGCTGATGCTGCACTAACAAATGCAAATGAATGACCATTTAAATCTTCAACACTATGTATATCATCATTATTCGTAATAAAAAGAGTATTGAGTGGGTTAACCTCAGAGTGATTTAATGTTCCAGCGATTTCAATATCAATCACCTCTTGTGCACTTACAATACTAAAGGCAGAAGCAAACATAATGTCTAAATGACCTGCACGCATTGCTTCAATTCCAACTACATGACCAACTTCTGACAGGTGTACAACCTCAATTCCCAGATAAGCTTCAAGCTCAGCTCGAAACCACTCATTGGCTGCTCCCGTGTTCTCTGTTGATTCATCTGGTGCATGGGCAATATAAAGACGTGTAATCACTTCTGACTGGTTTGTTTCATGACGATCACATCCCGAAATAGAAATCAACATTACAAATCCCACTAACAATAAAACTAATTTTCTCATTTTCTACACCTCAAAATTAAGATCAATATTGATCATATCAACACACCGAATAAATTAAGAAAAAATGACTATCTTTTCTTATCAATTTCTGGTATAATATCTATTATACCAAAAAACTGGCACTTTTAAAAGTGCCAGACAGCGGCACATCGATGGTGCCAGAAAGGGTGATTTTTTGATTGAAATTACTTGCTTACTAGATACCAACAGCGAGATAGCTTTGTATATTCAACTTTATCATTATCTAAAAGAAGAAATTCAAAACGAAAACATTCCCGCTAATGCAAAACTTCCTTCTCAGAGAATATTAGCAAAACATTTAAGCATTAGCAGAAATACTGTTGATTCGGCTTATCAACAACTATTAGTAGAAGGTTTCATTCGAAGTGAACCAAGAAAAGGTCTTTTCGTGGAAAAATTCCAAAATATTCAATTTGCACCATACAGACCATCATATATTCTACCTGAAATCACAAATAACCAAGAAGCGGAGGAGATCATTTACGATTTCAGACTAGATGGTATTGATTTAGAATTAGTGCCTGCTACATTATGGAAAAAGTTAATGTCTTCCTCTCTTCAAAAAGACAGTAGTCAACTCTATTTAAATGGTGATCAACAAGGAGAATATGAACTACGCAAACAAATTGCATCTTACCTTTTTCAGTCAAGAGGCGTTTATTGCCAAGCAGATCAAATCGTTATAGCTGGTGGAACTCAGTATTTACTAACATTACTTTGTTCATTATTGGGGCGTAATATAACATATGCCGTTGAAGAACCTGGATTTCATCGAGCTAGAGAAGTACTAAAAAACGAGAATGTTAATGTAATATCAATCCCCCTTGATGCTCATGGAATTGACTTAAATAAATTAAAAGCTAGTGATGCTAAGGTAGCTTATCTTACCCCTTCACATCAGTTTCCTACGGGTTCTATTATGCCAATCACGAGAAGAATGACTTTAATTGAATGGGCAAACACTAACGAATCTTTTATTATTGAGGATGATTATGATGGAGAATTGCGTTACCTAGGAAGACCAATTCCTTCTATGCAAGGTTTAGATAAAAATCATCGAATAATATATCTTGGGACATTTTCAAGATCCTTATTCCCATCTATTTGTGTTAGCTATATGGTCTTACCTAAACCACTGATTTCTAGTTATAAAGAAAAGTTTTCTGCGTATAAACAAACAATTCCAAGAATTCACCAGCACACTCTAGCAAAGTTTTTAGAAACAGGATATTTTGGTCAACATATCAACCGCATTCGAACTGCTTACAAGCGTAAGTATGAAACATTAATAGCGAGTATTTCAAATACTATGGGAAACAAGGTCGAGATTCATAGTTCTGAATCAGGACTTCATATTCTGCTATCACCTTTAAATCATATGACAGAAACAGATTTAATTCTATCTGCAAAGAAAGAATATGTTCAAGTTTATCCAACTTCTGTTTATTACACAACCTCTCTTTGGAAAAAAAATCCTACGATTTTACTTGGATTTGGAAGTCTTTCTTTAGAAGAAATTGAAAAAGGGATAGAGCAACTTAATAAAGCTTGGTTTAAATAGACAATTAGAAAACATGCCGCTTCAAACTAAAGCAGCATGTTTTCGTTTTTAATATAGCAAAATGAAAATGTCATGTCGTATTGATGAAAACATCTCGACATTTCAGACTCACTTCTTACTTGGTAAACTAAGTTAAAACTAGAACAATAGGTTCGCCAGTGGGATTAGGATAAATGATACAGCCGTTGCAAATATAACTAAGAATGCTGCGTGTTTAAAGACTTCTTTTGGTGTAATCCATTCATCATTCCCCCATAACATGGCCGCGAAAACAGATGCTGATGGTAAAATGATTTGATAGTGAATGAGTAACGTTGTGATCGCCGTCACCGCTTGTACATTCGCTCCTGATTGGATACCGAAGTAAACAAGAATTGGCATAATAGCAACACCGATTACTAAAGAAGAGGCAAATGTTGTTGCAACGATACCAAAAATCAACATGATGGCAAAGAACATAAATGGCGAATGACCACCTAAAATAGGTTCAAACACAACAACCATCCACTGGGTAACACCAGTTGCTTCATTAGTTAATGCACTTCCCATATACATTGCACCGGCAACCATAACATAAACATCCCAGTTAATGTACTTTTTCGCAACAACAGGGAAATCAAATACTGGCTCACCCTTTACTTTTAGAATACATAAGATTGCAATTAAGAAGATAGCAACACCAGCAGGTGCCATTTTTCCTAAAGTTTGTGTTAACCACCAAGATTCTGGTAAAAAGTCTGGTGCAAGTAACATGAACATGAATACGAACATTGAGTAGAAGTTAATTTTTTGGATTAAGTTCATTGGTGGTAATGGATCTTTTGTAAACATGTCCGTGTTAATGTTTGCTACTTTTGCTAAATCTTCTTTTTTACATACAATTTTCATGAATACTGCGTATCCTACGATACCAATTATCGAAATAAGAAGTCCTAAAATGATATATGGAATATACGGTAAATTATCGCTTGCACCCGTGATGTTATAAATCGCTGTGTCAAAAGAGTTTATGATTGCAAGGGTTGATCCAGTAAACGGTAAAGTCGCTTGTCCAGATATTGCTCCTAAGAACGTACCGACAATCATAAAGTTGGTAAATTTTTCACCTTTTTTATATCCTAAATCCTTTAAGATACCATATAAAACAGCCCACATAAGAAGAAGCGATGGTGTAACGTTAACTGCTAACGATAAAGCATATGTTGCAAAGAAGAACAACGCTGCGAAGACAATCGGTCGACCATTTAATGCTTTTCTTGTCAAAAAGAAGCGTGTTATATATTTTGTTGCACCTACTTCTTCAACATTTCCAAATAAAATCATCGAAAATAGAAGTAACATTGGGACTGAGCCACCAAACGAAGCACTCCAAACTCCATTCATTGTAGATGCAGTAACGAATCCTGATAATCCTATTGCTACTAAACCAAGTAAGGTTGGCCACAAGAACCCAATAAACATCCAAGAATAAACAACCCCAGCAAAAATCATTAATACTTGCATACCAACTTCAGTCATTGGATATGGTGCTGGAATAACATTACCCCAAACAAACATTAATGATAGTGCAATCGCAATATGCACATATTTCATGATACTATTTTTTTCAGTACCTGCCATAAAAAATCTCTCCTCAAAATTTATTCATATTTTTTTAAAGACGCTTACCATATTAAGACAAAAATCGGTACACTTTCCGCCTAGGAAAAGCGTACCAATTATTTTAATAGCTTATTTTTTCGGCTGAAAACGACCAGTGAAGAATCTTAGTTGCTTCGGCTCGTAAACCCACTCAAGTGCAGGAATTTGTTCTTTGTTTTTGTATAATTCAATAACAGCATCAGCTACATAATCCATATGTGCATATGTATAAACACGACGTGGAATAGTTAAGCGAACTGTTTCTAATTTTGGAGCATGATTTGCACCGGTTTCAACATTTCTACCAGCAGAAATAATTCCGCGTTCCATAGAACGTACACCTGATGAAATGAATAATTGTGCAGCTAATGATTGAGCTGGGAATTCTTCTTGATCTAAGTGTGGACAGAATAATCTCGCATCTAAGAATACCGCATGCCCACCAACTGGGTTGATAATTGGAACACCAGCTTCTTTTAATCTTTCACCTAGGTAACGAACTTGCTTGATTCGGTGCTCAATATAAGCCTCATCAACTGATTCCTTAATACCAATTGCCATAGCTTCCATGTCGCGTCCAGTCATACCTCCGTAAGATGGCATTCCTTCATAAACAACAACTAGCTCTTTAGCTTGTGTAAACATTTCATCACAGTTCATCGCTAAGAATCCACCGATGTTAGTTAAACAGTCTTTTTTACCAGACATTGTTGCACCATCAGAATATGAGAATTCCTCAAGAAGAATATCTTTGATTGACTTATCTGCATATCCTTCTTCTCTTTCTTTAATGAAATAGGCGTTCTCAACACAGCGCGTTGCATCCATGAATACTTTGATTCCATTCTTGTTACATAACTCATAAGTCTCACGTAAGTTTTTCATTGATACCGGCTGTCCACCAGCAAGGTTAACAGTAACAGCCACACATACATAAGCAATTTGATCAGCACCATGCTCATCAATTAATGCTTGTAGTTTTGTAAGATCGACATTTCCTTTGAAATCTCCATCAACTGTTGGATCGTGTGCTTCATCAACTACGATGTCTTTGAAAACACCGCCATTGTTTTCTTGATGGAAGCGTGTTGTTGTAAAATACATATTTCCTGGAACTAATTGTCCAGGCTTAATTGCTAGCGTAGACAGAATGTTTTCTGCTCCACGACCTTGGTGAGTAGGTACAACATGCTTGAATCCAAAATATTCCTTGATAACTGACTCTAAATGATGCCAGTTACGGCTTCCAGCATAAGCCTCGTCACCGCGCATGATACCAGCCCATTGCTGGTCGCTCATTGCATTTGTTCCTGAATCAGTGAGTAAGTCAATATAGACATCCTCTGAGTTCATTAAAAACGTGTTGTAGCCTGCCTCTTTTGCGAGTTGCTCACGCTCCTCACGAGTGTTCATTTTTACGTATTCAATTGTCTTGATACGAAATGGTTCTGGTGGATAAATGTTTTTATTCATCTTTTTTTCCTCCTCAATAGGATTTATTTTAGTTGCTCAAGCTTGATGAAGTAAGCTCTTGCCAGAATTATAACAAATTTCCAAACTCTTGTCAACACATTTTTACTTAACTTTAGTAAATTTTTTAGCTTATTTTGTTTTTTAAGCAAGACAACGCTCTAAAAACGTTGATGTTACGGCTTTTTTGTGTTTTTAAAATTTTTACCAAATCGATAAACCCAAGCACTCCATTATCTGGAATTTTGTTTTATTTTAGTAAAATTTTCTTTAGGCAACATATAGACTAACAAAAAAAGATGATCATTCTCAATCATCTCTCAAAATTTACTACTTCACCGCAATGGCATCAATTTCAACTTTGGCGTCTTTTGGCAATCTTGCAACTTCTACACAAAATCTTGCTGGCTTATGCTTATCAAAATATTGACCATAAACTTCATTAACTGCTGCAAAGTCGTTCATATCTTTTAGGAAAATTCCACATTTCACAACATTTTCTAATGTAAAATCTGCTGCTTCAATTATTGCTTTTAAATTTTCCAAGCATTGTACCGTTTGACCTTTTGCATCATCTGTTGCGAAGTCCATCGTCTTCGGATCTAGTGGTAATTGTCCTGAAACATATAAGGTGTCTTTTGCAAGAATCCCCTGTGAATAAGGTCCGATTGCTGCTGGTGCTTTTTCTGTGTTGATTACTTTCATTTTTGATTCCTCCAATTAGTAAGATATAATTCTATTTCATTATATAAGCATTTTTCCTTAATTGTCAAGCTTTTTTGTTTAAGGGCTGCTTTCACGTATAATAAGTTGCGTAGGAATAAATATTTTTTTTCCAAGCGAACGCTTATTTTTTATCCGTTCAAGCATGGTTTCCGTTGTTGCCATACCTAAATAATGGGTATTCAAATCCACTGTTGTCAGCGCCGGGGTTATGTACTCGGAGAGAATGCTATTATTATAGCTAATAATAGCAACCTCTTCAGGAATATTAATTTTATGCTCATTTAAAGCTTTCAGACAGCCCGTTGCAATTACATCCGTAGAAACGATGTATGCAGGTTTAATTTTTCCTGATTTGATGATATTTTTCATAATTTCATATCCGGAGTCTGCAGTTAGCCTTCCTAGGTATATCGCATCGTGATCAGCACCTTCGTGTTTTGAGAAGGTTTTGAACCGAGTATCCTCTATTATTTTACCATCAATTGTACTTTCTATACCACCAATAAAACCAAGTGATGTAACACCTTTTTTATATAAATAGTCAATCACACCTTTAGTAGCAACTTTTAAATCGACCATCACCACATCTATCGCAGGATGCTCAGTGTAACAGTCGACCAAAACAAAATTAGGGTTTAGTTCATACAGCGCGTTAATTTCGTAGTCACTGAACTTTCCTAATGCAATTAAACCATCAAGATTAGCGTCCTTTATATCAGTATATTCTCTTTCATGAAGATAAAAAACTTTCATATCAATTCCACTTGTTTCACAACTTTCTCCGATAGCCGATTTGATTGAAAGATAATAGGAATCCATAATCTCATCTGAAGGTGAAACCGAATAAGCTAATCCAACTCTCAACTTTTTATCTTTCGGCTTTTCTTCTGTCTTCCCTTCTTCGTAAAAAGGGCGATGACGCTGGCTAATGGCAACATAATTTAATCGTTCAGCTGTCCTTAATACTTTCAAGCGAGTTTCCTCAGGCACATTAAATGAGTGATCATGATTGAGCACTCGTGAAACTGTTGCAACTGAATAGCCAGTTGCTTTTGCAATATCTTTTAATTTAGCCACAATCTCAACCTCCTACAACTATTTTACCAATAATTTACTAAAAAAGCAACTTTTTCTTTGACAACCTTTTTTACACAGCATATTTTAATATTGCCTTGGAAATAATATAACAAATTAAAAGAAGGGGAAATCGACGTGCTAATAAACATCGTCCTAGCCATCATCGGATTTTTACTACTTATTAAATGTGCTGATATCTTCGTGGAGGGGTCGGCAAGTCTTGCAAAAAATTTCAAATTATCAACCACTGTTATCGGGCTCACCGTCGTTTCTTTCGGGACGTCTGCTCCTGAACTTGCTATTTCATTTAACTCTCATCTAACAGGAAATGCGGATATGCTTTTTGGAAGTGTCATCGGGAGTAGCATCAGTAATATTCTTATCATTCTCGGCATCGCGATCCTTATTCGCCCCTTCAAAATCGAAAATGACGTCATCCGCAAGCAAATTCCCATTTTGCTCTTAGTCACCGTAGGCCTATCAGTCTTGCTTCTAGACACTTTCTTTAACAACAGTTTTTATAATGCTTTATCCCGTGCCGATGGCGTAATTTTGCTCCTCTTTTTTTCCATTTTTGTCTATTATTTGATCACAGTTATTTCAGCAGACAAAACAAACAAAGCATTAGTTGAAGCTGCAAAGTACAAATTACCACGCTCATCTATCATGATTATCCTTGGTTTGGCAGGTATACTTATCGGTAGCCATTTAGTAGTCAGTAATGTCGAAAATGTCGCAACAACCCTTGGAATTAGCCAAAAAATTATTTCTATTACAGTTATTTCGGTTGGGACATCTCTTCCTGAATTGGTAACGACTATTGTTGCCTCGAAAAAGGGGGAAAACAATATGGCAATTGGCAATATCATTGGTGCGAATATTTTTAATATTTGCATGGTGCTTGGGCTTCCAGTTATTATTCTTGGAGAAGCTGTAACATCTGCTTTTACGTTTGTTGATATGATTTTTATGATAGTTTCAGTCTTGTTATTATGGGTTGCCTCAGCGACCGCTCGAGAGATTAAGCGTAAGGAAGCTGTCATATTTATTGGCGTCTATTTTGCGTATGTTGGGTATGTATTGGTACAATAAAAGCTCAGTCACATGTGCAACTGAGCCTTTACTCATAGATACCTTTTCGATGCCATCCATTCTTTATAGCATTCGCCATTTACTAGCGATTAGTACTTGCCATTCTAAAATATGTGTATTGTTTTCCTTTTAGCGAAATGGATAATTGCATTACGTTTTCCGGTGGTGTGCAACCAGCAAAACCACCATCACCAATTGCATGAATGTCAGCTCCGGTTTCTTTCATCATCAGTGCAATTAGCCTTATGGTATCTGCATCGGCACCTTCTACGGAACTATTAAGAAAAGTCATTGCTAATGTTCCCGACTTATAGCTATGAACAAATTGAACCAGTTCTTGAATCATATGTACACTAATTCCGTGTCGTGATCCTGGTGCTGGTAAGTCGATAACGTCCGCTCCAGCGTCAATTAGCTCTTTGATAATTTCTTTTGCATCTCGTGTTGCTAATGGATCGCCAAGTACTTTTTCTGTAATTCCATCTTCCCACTTTCCAGCAAAAATAAGCATATCCTCACCTAAAATTTCTCTCGCCAATCTAGTCGTTTCAATCACATCATCAATAGATGTCCCACAACCGGGGTTACCGCCTAATACGATAAAATCAGCGCCTACTTCTTTAGCTTTTAAAATGTTTTTCTCATCAGCTAGCATACCCTCAGCATCGTAGATGCTATTTTGGGGCATCCCCTTAATGCCTGGACACCCTAAATAAATACCAATCGGAATATTGACTTTGGCTTTCAAGGATTTCAAAGTCAAACCTTGCATTCCAAGGTTATCTTCTAAATTTTTGAGATTATAAGTGTTCAACATCACCATGTCAGCACCGAATGCTTTCATTAGCTCGGTATTTGTCACTCCAAATGCTAAGCCACGACCAGCAAATATTAAGTGTTGGCCCATGATGACGCGTCCTTCTGATTTTAATATTGATGCTTTTAAGTCTCGACCTGTCATTTGTTCAAAATCTTTTTTTGACGCATTAATTAATCTTGTAACATTACTTGATTCCATATCTTTCCACCTCTATATGCTGATGCTTATGATTCTGCTGCTAATTCAGCAGCCGTTTCTTCTGCGGCAACTTCCAAATCAGCACTTTTGAAAAATGGTAAATATACCCCAATACTTACAACTGCCAAAACTAGTTGTAAAATAGCCACGCGAATGCCACCTTCTAAGAATCCCGAGATAAATATTGGTGTTCCTAGCGGCACTCCTGTTCCTCTTAATGGTGGTACAATTCCCGTATAAGTTGCAATAATCGCAAGTCCACTGACTAAAACAGGCGCCACTATAACTGGAATTAAATATTTAAAATTCAGCACCAATGGCGTCCCAAAAATCACTGGCTCATTAATACCAAAAATTGCTGGCAGAATAGAAAGCTTGCCAAGTGTTTTATGCCGCTTCGATTTAGCAATTAGCATTAAAACTGGTAACCCAAATGCGGCCATCGCACCACCGATATTGGTATAAACTACCAAGAAAGATAATCCTGGAATCATATTTGGCAATTCGTAACCCGCTTGAAATGCTGATAGATTTTCAGCTCCCGCCGCCATCCACATTGGAATCATTATCGAGATGATTACCATTGTTCCATGAACGCCAAAGAACCAAAAAATACTGATTGCTGCTGTTGCTATTAAGTATGCCCACCAAGTTCCACCTAAGTTAGTTAAAGGACGTTGCACTAGTGAAAACATCCATGAGTGAACACTTCCAAAGTCAGTATTAGCGAAAATTGCCGCAATTATCAACGCAACAGTTATTGTGATTAATCCTGGAACAATCGCCGCAAAAGACTTTTCGATTGTTGGAGGAACACCTTTTGGCATTTTAATATAAATTCCTTTATCAGTAATAAAGATGAAAAGTCTTGACATACACAACGCCATAATAATCGCGACAAATAACCCTTGTGAACCGAGCCAAGTAAATTCAAATGCATTAACTGTTGTCCAACCTTGATCTATCACGCTAATTGGTGTCACAATAAAGAAACTCATTAACGCAACAATTGCTGGAGAAAACGCATCTTTATCAAATGATTTAGCAAGTGCATAAGCAATCCCAATAACCGCATAAATTGCAACAATATTTGTTGTAACATTTAGTGGTAACCCAGTAAATTCTTTTAAACCTGTGTTATATAGAAATGTTTGCCAAGGACCAATGTTGATCGTATCAATTAGGGTAAAAATTGCACCAACAATTAAAGCAGGTAAAGTAGCTACCAAACCATTTGAAATAGCGCTAATGTACCTATTCTTCTGGATGGCACCTGAAATTTTTTGAATCCTTTCACTATTCGAAATATTTTTTTTACTCATTTTTTACACTCCTTCACACTATAACATTTCGTCTTCAATTTCAGTAATCATTTCCACTCTTTTTCCGTGACGACCGCCTTCAAATTGGGCTTTAAGCCACGATTTCACAATTAACTTTGCAACTTCGCTACCAATGACTCGGGAACCAAAAGCTAGAATATTAGTATCATTATGCTCACGAGATAGAGTTGCAGAATATGGTTCACTACAAACAATAGCACGAATTCCTTTAACTTTATTTGCTGCGATTGAAATACCAACACCTGTTCCGCAAATGAGAATACCTTTATCAAATTCACCATTTGCCACGACTTGGGCAACACGCTTAGCATAGATGGGATAATGTGTCCTTTCAGAGGTATAAGGTCCAAAATCTTTGACTTCGTGACCAAGCTCTTTTAGGTATTCAATAATTTTTGGCTTCAACTCCAGCCCAACATGATCACTTCCAATTGCAATTTTCATCTTGAATCACCTGCCTTTAACTGCGTGATAATTTCGTGATAGCTTTGCTCTTTGCCAAATAATGCCGATGTCCCTAGAACGAATCCAGTCACACCCATTTTAGCCAGAATTTCAATTTTCGCTGGTGAAATTGCTCCGTCAACAAAGACTTCATAATGATATTTTTCCTGTAGTTTAATAAGTTGCTGTATTTTTTCATCAACTGAATCAATATATTTCTGCCCGGCAAAGCCAGGATTAACCGTCATAACCATCACATAATCAACCGCAGGTAACAACTCCTGAATGGTTGCTACTGATGTACCTGGATTAATGGCAATCCCAGCTTTTTTCCCCTTTATTTTAATTTTATCGACCGTCCGCAATGAATGAATGTCTGATTCAGGGTGAAAATAAATAATATCAGCACCCATGTCCGCAAACAACTCTACATATTGACCAGGATTTTGAATCATAAGATGAACATCAACTAATTTATCAGTCGCCTTTCGAATAGTTTGAAAATCTTGCAAGCCCATTCCGAAATTTGGAACGAATGAACCATCCATTATGTCTATGTGAAAGACATCGATTTCTGCTTGATCTAAATTCTTAACTTCTTCTTCTAACCTTCCAAAATCAGCACACATCATTGATGGACAAATAACCCTTTTACTCATACTATAAAAACACTCCTTCAAGGTAATCGATTACCTTATTGTGATAAAGATAAACTACAATTAAGTAGTTCCTCTTCTGATCAATTCGATAGGTATAACTTGCTGCTTTTCTTCAATGACGTTGCCATTTATTAACGAGATTAACGTCGTCGATGCCCTTTTTGACAACTCATCAGTATTTTGTTTAATTGTGGTTAATTTGGGGTTGCAGTATCTTGAAATAGGATCATTATCAAATCCCACAATTCTGATGTCTTTTGGAATTTCAAGCTCCATGGTGTAAGTCGCTTCGATAGCACCTATCGCAAGGCGATCATTCAAAGCAAATACCCCATCAAACCTCTCGCCTTCTTTAACTCGTTTGCGAATTTCAGCTTTTGCCATTTCTGTCTGAGAAAGTAATTTATCAGCGACAACTTCTATTTGTGTGTAATTTTCAAGTGGAAATTGATGTTTTTTCAACGTATCAATGAATCCTTTCCGACGATGATTTGATGATGATAACATAGGCTGACTCGTTAAGAGTGCAATTCTTTTACAACCACTGTTCAAAAGTTCTTCTGTTGCTAAAACGCCACCTTGGTAATTATCTGAATGAATAATAGCGATGTCGTCCGTGCTTTCTGGTTTGCGATCGATACAAATTATTGGGATTTTTCGATTTAGATCGCCTGCAATGAATTCTTTTTGACCAGAAATAACGATCAGGCCATCGACCATTTTGCTTTCTAAAATAGTAAGATATGCCTTTTCTTTTTCTTTTTCACGGTTGGTATTACAGATAATTGTTGAATACCCTTCTTCAAAAAGCTGCATTTCCAATTTACGGACCAACTCTGAGAAAAATGAGTTGCTAATATCCGGTACAAGGATACCGATTGTATTCGATTTTTTCATTCGAAGGCTTTTGGCAACAGTATTCGTTTCGTAATTGGTTTCGGCAATTACAGCTTGAACTTTTTTTCGGGTTTTTTCAGAAAAACGCCCGCTATCGTTGTTGATAACTCTAGAAACAGTCGCAACAGAAACACCACTCAATTTAGCGATATCTTTGATTGAAACATTCTTTTTCTCCATGGCTTCCTCCTAATCGGCAAAGAGTAATCGATTACCCTATGCTTGTAATAATAGCACATAAAAAAGCAGTTGTCAATATTTTTTTCATAAAAAATCAAAATAATTAATCTATTGAAATTTCGCGGTACAACCACCTCGCCATGACCATCATAACAATTAAAGCACCGCCAATATAGAACGGGAATAGTTGATAACTCATAAATGTGGCAAGTAATCCGAATAATGGCGGCATCAACATAGAGCCTGTATACGCAAATCCCATTTGAACGCCGATAATTGATTGGGCATTATCGACACCGAAATTCTTTGGCGTTTCATGAATCAGGCTTGGGAATATCGGGGCGCAACCGAAGCCGATTAAAAATAGTGCCAGTAGTAAAAAGTTAGTTGGGATGGGTAAAAATAAAATCAAAACACCGGTACCTATTAAATAGCTTCCTAATTTAATCAATTGTTGATGGGTTAACTTCATCGTTAAAAACCCAGCCATAAAACGACCGACTGTTATGCCGCCAAAGTATAATGCGACCCACAAAGCTGCCACCTCTTCTGGTAAGGCGCGTACAATGACTAAATAACTACTTACCCACAATCCAACTGTCGCTTCAATGGTTGAATAGCAAAAGAATAAAAATAATGACTGCTTAACCCCTGTTAATTTGATAATCTGTGGGAAGGACAGTGGTTTTTTTATTTTTCCTCCTACGTCTGTGGTTAAATTTTCAACATGTTTCCACAGTTTAAACGAGGCGAAAAAGAGGGCGATGAAGATGAGTAAAAGGATACTCATGAATCGGTAGCCCCCTTGCCAATCGTTTTGCCTTAGCAGAAATGTCGACATAATAATAGGTCCAATGGCTGCTCCTACTCCCCAGAAAGCGTGAAGCCAGTTCATATGTTTGGCTTGGTATTTTAAAGCAACGACGTTGTTTAGGGTTGCGTCGAGAAATCCCATGGCAAGGC
>JGI24703J35330_11748568_pt1 | contig 20320 bp, 17 predicted proteins | sample TergutNt197P1_FD_35330 | JGI IMG/M metagenome (IMG submission 35330) | reverse complement strand
TCTTACGTACGTCTGTGTACGTGCGACTTTCGCCTCCTTGCCCTCGGACAAAAATCCTTCGGGAATTGTAAAGTTTATTTCCTTACATTCCCTTAATCTCCCAAATCCGAAAGAAAAGGAATTAATTGTCGGGTTTGAAAGCCGCAAGCAGGCGGGAAAGCCGGGTTTACGCGAAGCTGTTGCCCGGTTTTTTCATTAATTACATGCCCTTGAATCTCGCCGAAAGCGGGTGCAGGGAAAATCACGTTTGCGTTGCGTGCGGGTTTGGATAATAGCGCAGAAGTGTATGCCGTTTGAATTACTAAAAATTCCAACGGAAGCTCGGCAATGTGGAAAGGCAAATCGTCGCCGAATACAATCAGCCCTTTGATTTCGCCCTCGCGGATTTTTTTAAAATATTTTTCGTTTTCGGTGCTTACGCCAAATTTTTTTAAACCCGCTGTGTTGCAATGGGTTTTTTTTGATGTGTCAGCGAATGTGAAAATATTCGGCGTGCCCAAATAAACAGCGTAATCAACTATGGCGGAAACATCTTCAACCATGTAACTCGGCGAAATTACCACGCCGATACTTTCTGCGCCATATTGCGCAATAAGCACGTTAAGCCCCTCGCGGACGGCCTTTGCGGCTTCCGGCAAAGAAGCGCGACGAAGCAAATCATCCTTTTTAATCAACGGCGCGATTAGTTTATCCCCAAGGCGACGGAAGCCGAATTTGCCTTGCTCGCACATTGATTTTTCGTCAAGGGTGATGTCATTCGGAAGGCATCGTAAAACCTGCCCCGCTTTTGCGGCTATTTTTATACCGCAACCTTTTTCGCAGAATGTGCATGTTGTCTCGGTAATTTCTTCTTTTGTCACAAGAGGCTTGGGCAACGGGCTAACCTCGGTTAACGCGCCTACAGGGCAACGGTTTACGCAATTGCCGCACATTGTACATTCGTCGCGGTTTTGCAAAGGTTTGCCGTATGCCGCCGAAACCGTGGTGTCAAAGCCACGATTTACCGCGCTGAGGGTATCGCATATGCGTGCGCAAAGGCCGCAAAGCACGCATTTGTTCATGTCGCGGTGGAAATTAAAATTGTTTTGGTCGCCGGTGTGTTTCGGGCGTTTATGAAATTTTTCGGGAAACGCATCTGTGTCCGCATCATATGCATTCGCAAGCCTTATAAGCTTGCATTCGTAGTAATCCGCACAGCCGCAAGACAAACAGCGAGCGGCTTCGTGCGCGGCTTCTGTTGGAGTAAGTCCCGCCGGAACAGGGGTAAAATCAAGAGGCGTTTTTTGCACAAAATGCTGCCCGTTTTGGCGCGGCAATTTTGGCACATCTTTAAAATCACCGGTTGTTTTTTCTGTTTTAATCAAAATATCGGGAATATCCGGAAATACATGTACATTATAAATATCCTCGTGAACAACGGCAGCAACATTGCGTCCGTGGCCGATTGCGTGGATTGCGTATTGGCTCTTGCCCGTTGCGTCACCGATTGCATAAACTTTCGGCAGATTTGTGCGAAATTTTTCGTCAACGTTAAAGCTTTCAAGCGGCGTCAGTCCTTCAATGGAAACATCCTGCCCTATTGCCGCAATAATTGTGTCGGCTTCAATAAATTCCTCGCCACCCTCTACGGGAACAGGGGCGCGGCGACCACTTTCATCGGGTTCGCCCAGCTGCATTTTTTGTAATTTAATACCTTTTACGCGGCTGTTTTCCGAAATTTTTTCCGAAACTATTTCCATCGGCGCGGTTAAAAAACTAAACTGCACGCCCTCCGCAACAGCTTCCTGTACTTCAATCTCCTCCGCCGGCATCTCATCACGAGTACGACGATATGCTACGGTAACTTCCGCGCCAAGCCGCATGGCTGTTCGTGCCGCGTCCATCGCCGTGTTGCTTCCGCCTACCACAACCACGCGCCGTCCTATTTTTGGCGGCTTGTTATTTGCTACGGCATTGAGAAAATCAATACCGCCGAACACGCCTTCCGCGTCTTCGCCTTCGCACAAAATCGGCTTGCTTATGCCTGCACCGGTAGCCAAAATAACCGCATCATATTTTGCTTGCAAAAACTGCAAAGTAATGTCGCGCCCAAGCCCGACGCCGTTAAAAAACTGAATTCCCATACGTCTTAAAATTTCAATTTCCGCGTCAACAATTGCCTTGGGCAAGCGATATTCCGGAATTCCGTAACGAAGAAGACCGCCCGGCTTAGGCAATCTTTCAAAAACAGAAACCGTATAACCTGCCCGCCGCAAAAAATATGCCGCAGTCAGGCCGCCCGGCCCCGCGCCTACTATTGCAATATTATGACCGTTTGCGGGCGAAATTTCAGGTATATACGGTTCGGCATCGTCAAGGTCAACATCTGCCGCAAAACCCTTCAACCCCGCAATATTAATGGGTTCGTCCGCCAATTTTCTTCGACACTCTGTCTCACACGGACGTGGACAAATGCGCGCAACACTGGCAGGAAACGGATGCGCTTCCTTCATTAATTCTACAGCTTCGCGCAATTTTCCCGCCGCAATCAACGCAATATAACCCTGACAGTCACTGCCCGCAGGGCAAGCAACTTGACAGGGTGCTTTGCAATCTCCCGAATGTGCCGAAACAGCCAATTCCAAAAGGGTTTTCCGCGTTGCCAAAACTCGCGCAGAATCTGTTGAAATAACCATTCCGTCACGCGCCGCAGTCGCGCAAGCACGCAAAAGCCCGGTGTCCCCCTCAACAACGCAAACCCCGCAAGCTCCCGACGGCGCAAGACCTTCGCCATAACAAAGGGTTGGAATAAAAATTCCTGCCGCCGTCGCAACTTGCAAAACAGTTTGCCCGTCGTGTCCTTGACATTCAACACCGTTTATCAGAATTTTCACCAAAAAACTCCTCTTTAATCGGGGTTTAAAATCTCTGTATAATCGTCAGAAAGTACGTTCAAAAATTTATCATGAACAGCATTAGCCGCTTTAGTAATGTGGCGTTCGTCAATAAGAACGGTAATTTTTATTTCGGATGTGGATATGATTTCGATGTTAACGCCACACTCATAAAGAGCCTCGAACATGGATGCGGCAACGCCGGCATTGTTAGCCATTCCCACGCCTACGATAGTGAGCTTGGCAAGATTTTCGTCGGTATGAAGGGTGCTGTATCCTATTTTTTCTTTATTGGCCTCAAGTACTTCGCAGGTTGCTTTAAGGTCGCTCTTGGGAACAGTGAAGCAATAATCGCGGGTATCTCCTGCCCCCACAGAAAGCAAGATTACATCCACAACCAATTTTTCTTTTGCAAGGGGGGAGAAGATACCTGTTGCAACCCCCGGTTTGTCGGGCAAGCCCGTAACACTGACTCGTGCAACGTTTCTATCTATTGCAAGGCCACTTACCAATAATTTTTCCACCCCAATATCCTCCTTAATTAAAGTACCGGGCGTATTGTTCATGCTTGAACGAAGCACTAAGTTTACGTTGTATCGTTTTGCCATTTCCACGGCACGATTGTGAAGCACGCCCGCGCCTGACGCGGCCAGTTCGAGCATATCGTCGTATGAGATGGCATCTAATTTTTTTGCGGTGGGAACAATTCGCGGGTCGGCAGTGTATATGCCGTCAACATCTGTATATATTTCGCAAAGCCCGGCATTAAGCACTGCCGCGATTGCAACCGCCGTAGTATCCGACGCGCCGCGCCCAAGGGTTGTCATGTCGCCAAAGCGGTTTACGCCTTGGAAACCCGCAACAATTACAATATTGCCTTTATCAAGCTCATCTTTCAAGCGTTTAGTTTGAATATTCTTGATTTGTGCGTTGCCATGTTGCCTTGTGGCTTCAATGCCTACTTGTATCGCATTAAGTGAAACAGCTTTATGCCCAAGGGTTTCAAGCGCGATTGCCATAAGCGCGGCAGCCTGCTGTTCGCCCGTAACAAGGAGCATGTCAAGCTCGCGACGGCTGGCGTTTCCGCTTATCCCCCGCGCTTTTTCAACAAGCTGGTCTGTTGTATGGCCTTGCGCAGAAACCACAACTGCCACGCGATTTCCGGCCTTATGTGTTTTGGAAATATTTTTTGCAACGTACATTATTCGTTCGGCATTGGCAACCGAAGTGCCGCCATATTTTTGTACAATTAAATTGTCCAAAATAAAATCCCCTTTGATGATTGCATTTCACCAAAAGGGAATTTATCATAGTTTCATATGAATTACAAGGCAACTCCCCTATTTGCAACTTGCGCGCACTATGTTATACTCATGTTTGTGTTTATTAAAGGAACGTTAAAAACTGGAGGGTACGACAAAGATGGCATCGGCAAAAAAAAGCAAAACGGTGGGAATATTATCAAGCGAGATGAAAACAGAAGAAAACAGTAAGGTTATATTAACCATCACCGTAACTCCCGAGCGTTTACGTGAGGGTTTAGCGTTTGCGTACAACCGAAGCAAACAATATTTTAATATACCCGGCTTTCGCAAGGGAAAAGCACCGCGTAAAATGATTGAGCAAATGTACGGGCGTGAGGTTTTTTACGAAGACGCATTCAACTATATTCTGCCTGACATATATGAAGAAGCACTGGACAAATATGAAATCGAACCCGTTTATAAACCTGAAATTGACATGGGTGATATTGATGAAAAAACAGGTGTGACATTTATCGCAACTGTTTTTGTGCGCCCGGAAGTTGAAATAGATGAATACTACGGGCTCACCTACCACAAAGGCGATGCAGAGGCTACAGAAGAAGATATTCAACAGGCCCTTCGTGCCGAGCAAGAGAAGAATTCCCGCCAGATAAGTGTTTCGCGCCCCGCAGAAACAGGCGACGTTGTTACAATTAACTTTAAAGGCTTTATGGACGGAAGCGACGAACCATTCGAGGGTGGCTCGGGCGAAGACCACGAGTTAACGCTTGGGTCGGGTCAATTTATCCCGGGCTTTGAGGAACAAGTTGTGGGGCATGTCCCCGGTGATGATTTTAATGTAACTGTCACTTTCCCTGAAAATTATCATCATGCGGATTATTCGGGAAAGGACGCTGTTTTTGAAGTTGAAGTTTTAGACGTAAAAGCTAACGAACTTCCTGAAATTAACGATGAATTTGCCGAGGACGTTTCCGAGTTTGACACCCTTGCAGAATTCCGTCAGGATTTGGCAAGCCGCATAAAAGAAAGCAAGGAAGTAAACTTGGAAAACGAAAAACGCGATATGATTATGAAACAACTTATCGCGCTTGCAAAACTGGAAGTACCCGAAGCAATGTATCTTGGCAGGGTTGAAGATATGTTTAATGAGTTTGCGCGTGGCATAGAAATGCGCGGAATGGACATGGAAAACTACATGCGCTTTACGCAAACTTCTGAGGCAACGCTTAAAATGGCGTGGCGTAAGCAAGCCGAGGACGATATAAACGGAACACTCGCGCTTTCAGCCGTCGCAAAGAAAGAAGCCTTTGAAGTAACCGAGGAAGAATTCAAAAAACTTGCGTGCGAAGTAATGGGCAAAGAAGAGGGCGATGAGCAAATTTTAACAATAATTCAAGATATGCACCCCTCCCGCCGCAAAGAGCTTGAACGCTCGATTTTATGCCAAAAAGCACTGGACTTTGTAATGGAAAAAGCCACGGCGGTGGACGCCCTGGCTGATGAACCTGTAAACTTGAAAGAGGAAGTGTAAAGCTTCCGAAAACACGAAAGGTGCTTGCGCACGGCGATACGGTGACTCAAGCATCTGCGATGCTATAGAAGGAGATTGTGAACATGGCAAATTTAGTACCTTATGTAATTGAGCAAACAAGCAGGGGCGAGCGTTCATATGATATCTACTCGCGCCTTTTGAAGGACAGGATTATTTTTCTGGGCGATGAGGTTTCAGACACAAGTGCAAGTCTTATTGTGGCGCAGCTTTTATTCCTGGAGTCCGAAGACCCGGATAAGGATATTTCATTGTATATAAACAGCCCGGGTGGTGCAATCACGGCAGGCATGGCAATTTACGACACCATGAACCATATCAAATGTGACGTTTCTACAATATGTGTGGGAATGGCTGCGAGCATGGGTGCATTCCTTCTGGCGGGCGGTGCAAAGGGCAAACGTTTTGCCTTGCCCAACTCCGAAGTTATGATTCATCAACCCTCCGGCGGCGCACGCGGTCAGGCAACAGATATTCAAATCCACGCCGAGCGCATCATTCAAATTAAAAAGAAACTGAATCAAATTTTGGCAGAAAATACCGGCCAGCCATTGGACAAAGTTACCCGCGACTCTGAACGCGATAATTTCATGAGTGCGCAGGAAGCATTGGATTACGGCCTTATTGATAAAATTATCACCCGAAGGGAGTCGGCATAATGCCTTCAAGATTTGACACAAGAAATATAGCTCGGTGTTCGTTCTGCGGCAAGCATCAAGACCAAGTTGATAAAATTATCGCAGGGGCAAATGTTTATATCTGTGACCAGTGCGTGGATATGTGTTGCGGCATTTTGGACGAAAGTATGGACGACGCACCCGATTTTAACGAGCAATTCAGCCTGCCAAAACCCAAGGAAATTAAAGAATTTCTTGATGAGTACGTCATCGGGCAAGAGCGGGCGAAAGTCGCGCTTTCCGTCGCGGTTTACAACCATTATAAACGGATTGCAATGGAACATTTAGGTGATAACGACGAAATTGAGGTGCAAAAATCCAACGTTTTACTCATAGGGCCTACCGGAGTGGGTAAAACTCACCTCGCTCAAACGCTTGCGCGTTTTCTTCAAGTTCCCATTGCCATTGCCGACGCTACAAGCCTGACAGAGGCTGGTTATGTAGGCGAAGATGTGGAAAACATCCTGTTGAAATTAATACAAGCTGCCGATTTTGACATTGAACGTGCCGAGCGCGGCATCATCTATATCGACGAGCTTGATAAAATTTCGCGCCGCTCAGACAATCCTTCTATCACACGCGACGTAAGCGGCGAGGGTGTTCAGCAAGCTTTGCTCAAAATCCTTGAAGGGACGGTAGCCTCTGTTCCGCCGCAAGGCGGACGCAAGCATCCGCATCAGGATTTCCTTCAAATTGATACCACAAATATTTTATTTATCTGCGGCGGTGCTTTCGCCGGGCTTGAAAAAGTTGTTGAACAACGCATGAATAAAAAAGTAATTGGCTTCGGTGCAGAAGTTAAAACCAAGGCTGAAAAAATTCAAGACGATATTTTACAACATGTTCAGCCGCGGGACTTGCATCGTTACGGGCTTATTCCGGAATTAATCGGTCGCCTGCCCGTTGTTGTTACACTAAATAATTTGGACGAAGAGACACTTGTTTCTATTTTGTCCCGCCCGCGCAATGCCCTGACAAAGCAATATCAATACTTGCTTGAACTTGACCATGTGCATCTTGAATTTGAGGAAGACGCACTGCGCGCCATTGCCAAAAAAGCCCTTGAACGCGAAACAGGCGCACGCGGATTACGCGCAATTGTTGAAAATCTTCTTACCGATATAATGTACGACGTGCCAAGCAACTCTGCTGTAGAACGTTGCATAATAACCCGCGACACAGTTGAATCCAACAAGCCCCCGACAATCGTTACCAACGAAAACAGGCAACCAATCTACCGCAAATCCCGCCGCAGACGCCCTAATAAAAGAGCTTCCGCAGGGTAAAACAAGTTTGCCAAAAATTTTCGGAACCCCCTTGTTCATGATACTATTTCCATTCCAAAACATTGAAAGATTTGCGAGGATTTTTGTTGCAAGACAAGGAAACAGCGACGACGCTTGCCCGGAGGCAAGCTAGGAGCAGTTGACGCAGTATTGCGGCAAAAAGACCGCAAAGATTCAAGGTTTTGGAGTGGAAATAGTATGAACTCGAACCGGTGTAGCAATCCCCCTTTTTAAGGGGGTGATTAAAGCTTGAGGTTCAAGCTTTAATCGGGGGGTTCTGTATATCCGGTTAGAGGGGGATTTTATGAAATTTTTACTTAGTGCAGTATTTATATTTTTATTGGGGACGGTTGTTTATGCCGCGCCTAATATTAACGCGCCCATTGCCATTGTTATGGATTTTTACACGGGTGAGATTTTGTATGAAAGAAATTCGCAGCAACGATGGATTCCTGCCAGCATGACAAAAAGCATGACTGCTTTTATTACCTATCAGGAAATTGCTGAGGGGAACTTGTCTCTTGACACAGAAATTCGCGTAAGTGCCGAAGCTGCGAGGTTTTCTTCCGATACGAGGGTTTCGGGTTCTTTTGTGCCTTTGCCCGCAGGTGAATACATAACGGTTGAAGTGCTTTTGCAACTTATGATGATTCCTTCCGCAAATGCCGCCGCTGTTGTTCTGGCAGAGCATATTGCGGGCAGTGAAGAAGAGTTTGTTGCGCGAATGAATCAAACAGCGGTTGAGCTTGGCATGTACGCTTCATTTAATAATTCCCATGGGGCAAGGGTTACGCATTCCGATGCATATTCGATGGCGGTGCTTGTTCGAGAATTTATTTTAAATTTTCCGGATATTTTGCGCATTACGGCTATGCCAAACATGACTTTTCGCGGGAATTTTCATGGAAATACAAATCATTTGTTGCATTCCGTTCCTTTTGCAGGTACAGACGGGTTTAAAACCGGGTCTTTGCGGCAATCCGGGTGGAATCATTCTACCACGGCAGTTCGTGACGGGCGGCGTGTTATCGCTGTTTTGATGAACGCAGATGATAATGCGCAACGTCAACGCGAAAGCCGCATTCTTCTTGAATTCGGATTTGCGGAAATAGAACGCCGCGAAGCTGAAATTGCCGCACGGGTACGTGTTTTTTTCAATGGAATGCCCGTACCCCTTAGCTCCCCCGCTGTGGTTCAGCGCGGGCAAGTAATGCTTCCAATGCGTGATGTTTTCGAGAGACTCGGGTATTCTGTAACATGGCACGCAGAGCATCGGGTGGTATTAATGGAAAACGATACGAACGAAATCACACTTTTCCCCGACAGAAATGTAGTAATAATAAACGGTATAACCCATGTTGCAGAAATCCCTGCACAAACGATTAATGGCCGAATTTATATCTCGAAAGAATTAGTCGCGCTTATAAGCGGCACTTCCGCCGACCGTGATGCCACGACCGGAGTAATTCAATTTCGCAGTTTTTAATTTTTTACTTTTTAGGCAACCTCCGAAAACCCGCTCAGCTGCGCCGCCGATTTTTTCGTTAGGCGAGGAGGAGCGAACGCCGCATAACGAAACATCTGCAAGTTCGCGCCGACAAAGCATAACGGAAAAAGCGACGCGCAGATGCCCAAATGGGGTTTTCGGAGGTTGCCTTTACCGGGAAGGAGCTGCTTTATGGATAGAAAACGCCCGCCCGTACCTCCCGTGCAAAGGAATGTACGCCCGCCCGAACGCCCTCGTTCGGCAGAAAGACCGGCAGGGGAGCGGCCCCGCATGTCGAATAAACAGGAAAACCGCCCGCTCTCTGATAATCGAAACAGGGCACTTTTGAATAATGTAAACAAATCAAGCGGAAAAAAGTCGGGCAGTGATGCCTTAAAAGTTGTTGTTATCACTTTGCTTGTGATGACAATTGTTACGGTACTTCTTATTTTTATAGGAAATTTTGAGCTGCCTGATTTGGGCGATAACCAAGCGACAGGGCCCGACCGGTTTCCCGAAGACACTCATGTTTTTGCTGGCGAAGAGGCGGGGTTGCCGGGCGGCTTTGACGTTCCGCTTCTTGACACTGTTTTTTATTGGGAAGCCGGCGGCAATCTGGAATTGCCTGTGATAGGCGCGACGGGTTGGGCTGCCGCAAACCTTGTGCTTCGCCAAGATGCCCTTGCTGACGCCGCGCAGGTTACAGACCTTTCGCCGGGTGCGGCATTTACCATACTTGATGCCGAGCCGGGTTGGTGGTATGTGCAACTTCCGGACGGAACTTCCGGTTGGGCAGATTATCGCCGCTGTTTTATTAATTTGCCCGATGTTTTGCCGTCAATCATTTATAATATCACCAATGCATCAGCTTCAATTTTTCGTTCAAGCGGGTTTTTTTTGCCCGACGTAACGGGACATCAACTTTATTCGGCGCGGGCGTTTAATTATCGCTTGGGGCGAGAAGAATACATCGTGCCGGGAAAATACATTACCGCGCAAGCTCTTTTTCTTGTGCAACAGGCCGCATTACGAAACGACGAGACTATTATAATTTACGAAGTTTTTCGCCCGCACTCTACACAACAAGTTGTTGTAAACGGGATGAGAGAACTGCTTGCAACAAATGCATATGCAAATTCGGCAATTGTGGATTCTCCCTGGAGCGTTGGCAACTTTATTTCGCAGAACGTGTCTAATCACCAACGCGGCGCGGCCATTGATGCCGCACTTGGCAGTGTTAACGAGATAGAAATTGTGCAAATCGGAGATTATTCTGTTTTTCGTATAACTGCCCATTCACGGCTTCCCGCCGGCGCACCAATGCACGAATTAAGCCCCACTGCCGCCATCGTAAATAACCCGCGAAGAATTGAACCAAGTCAAATTCTTGCCGGCGGAATCCACTTCTCGTACTCTGTAACGCCCGCTGTATACCGTATGCAACGCTATTTCGCCGCTGCGGGTTTTCGCCCTCTATCCTCTGAGTGGTGGCATTTTGACCATACCGCAGGAATAAATCTTGCCTCTCAAATGGGCATTGTCGGCCGGTTTTATACCGAGACAATTTACAGCGTTCCGCCGCTTAGGAATTAGGGGGCAGGAAATCCATAACTTGGAGCTTATATGGTATTCTCTAGTTTGACATTTTTGGTGTTTTTTCTGCCTCTTTTTTTGATGGCTTATTTTGTCGTACCCAAGAAGTACATAAATGCAAGAAATGTTGTGCTGTTGGTTTTCTCGTTGTTTTTTTACGCGGCGGGCGAGCCGGCGTGGGTTGTGCTTATTTTGTTTTCTGCATCAACGGACTGCTTGATTGGGCTTTTTATGGAAAGGTTCCTGGGTAGGTGGCAGGCAAAAGTTTTACTTGTGATTTCACTTTGCAGCAGCTTGGGGCTTCTCATACTTTTTAAATATACAGAGTTTTTCTTCGGGCTAATGGGGTTTCAGATTACTTTCGCGCCGGGGTTGCCCATCGGTATTTCGTTTTATACATTTCAAACAATGTCGTATTCGATAGATGTTTATCGCGGGCGTACCAAGGCGCAACGTAACCCCATTGCGTTTTTGACATTTGTTTCAATGTTTCCGCAACTTGTGGCAGGCCCGATTATCAAGTATACGGACATTGAACACATGCTTACCGCACGAGATACCAACATTACTATGATTAGCCGCGGAATTTCGCGGTTTGTGATGGGGCTTGGAAAGAAAATTATTTTTGCTAACCATGCAGGGCTTGTTGCCGCCGAGCTTTTAGGCTCGCCATATGTTTCTACTTTGTCTGTTTGGCTGGGCTCGATTATGTTTATGTTCCAAATTTATTTTGATTTTTCGGCGTATTCGGATATGGCCATAGGTTTGGGTAGGATTATCGGGTTTGATTTTAAAGAGAATTTTAATTACCCGTATGTATCAAAGTCGGTTACGGATTTTTGGCGGCGGTGGCATATTTCGTTGGGTGCGTTTTTCCGCGAATATTTATATATTCCGCTGGGCGGAAACCGTCGTCATGCCTTGTTTAACATAATGTTTGTATGGCTTGTTACCGGGCTTTGGCATGGCGCGTCGCTTAACTTTGTGATTTGGGGGCTGTATTTTGGCGTTGCCCTTTTGATTGAAAAATATTTGTTGCGGCGTTTCTTGGAAAAATTACCTGCTTTTTTTGCCCACGTTTACTGTATGATTATTGTGCTTTATGGTTGGGTGCTGTTTTATTTTACCGATTTGGCGCAAATGGCAACGGCGAGTGCGAGATTTTTTGGTTTTGGCAGGAATTTTTACGACTATCGCGCAGTGGAGCTTCTTTTGGCTAATGTATGGATTCTGCCGCTCCTTGCGATTTTTTCAACCCGTGTACCGTTGCGGCTGTTGGAATATGTAAAAGAACGGTTGCCCGCCACAGAACCTGTTTTTAATTTTTCTGTGCTTTGCGTGAGTTTTATTTTGTTGGTTGGGCAGACATTTACTCCATTTATTTATTTTAGGTTTTAGAAGTTGCGTAAGGGAATGTAAGGAAATAAACTTTACAATTCCCGAAGGATTTTTGTTCGAGGGCAAGGAGGCGAAAGTCGCACGTACACAGACGTACGCAAGACTTTCGCCGACGCAGACATCGGGCAAAAAGACAAGGGAAGTGTGAAGTTTATTTCCTTACATTCCCTAAATTGCCGGAAGGGTAGGGGAGATTTAATGAGCGAGAAATTGAATATAATTTTATCTTTGGCGGCATTGGTTCTCCTTTTAATTTTTGTTTTTGTTCTGCCGTCGGACGAGAACGCCCCGGCTTTTGAAAACCGCGCAATGGAGGTTTTTCCCCAAATTTCCGGCGAAGGTTTTTTTGACGGCACTTTAACTGTGCAATTTGAATCATTTTTGCTTGATAACACGGCGCGGCGCACGTCTTGGCTTACTTTTGCACAAATTGTTGAAAGAGCCTATGGTATAAATATCCAAGGCGGCGCGATGATGGTTGAATTCGACCTTGCAGATTTGGGCGTTGGCTTAATCCCGGACGACATCCCCGAGCATCAAGAAATATTTCACGAGCTTTCAGAATTTACCGCCGGTGCGACCGGTGCCGCCGGTGCGACCGGTGCGACCGGTGCGACCGACCCAACTGCCGGCGCGACCAGTGAGCGTGTGCAAGTTATTACGCACGGTAATGTCAGCCACCCTTTCAGCGTGGATATTAATTTTAATCCGCAGGCGATTTTTTATCTGCGTTATACAGAAAATCAAACCCTTGCGGCACGATACGCCGAGGTTTTGAATGCGTACCACGCGGCGTTGCCGGAAAATGTGAGAATGTTTTCGTTAATCTCGCCTGTAAAAGTTGAGTTTATGGGGCCGCGATATGCAGCGGTAAATTCTTCGCAACTTGGCACAATAAATTTTATTAACAATTTGCTTCACGATGAAATTATCACGGTGGATGCGCACAGCATTTTGCAAGAACATTCCGGCGAATATATCTTCTTCCGCACAGACCATCACTGGACTGCCCTTGGCGCGTATTATGCATATTTGGCGTTTGCGGAAACTGCGGGTTTAGCACCAATCACAATCGAAAACTATGTTGAACACTCTATCGAAGGTTTTATCGGCTCGTTGGCGGTTGGCACACGAAACCGTACAATTTTGGCACACCCGGACACTATTTATTTTTATACCCTCAACGACGGCACAGAGTTTTCTATTAACATGTTTACAATTCCGGCGGATTTATCAACGCTTTCGTACCGTGTATTTCTTGGCGGCGACAGGGATTTCTTTTACTTCACAACGTCAAACGCAAACGGGCGAACCCTTGTTGTGGTAAAGGATTCCTTCGCAAACGCGATGATTCCGTGGCTTGCGCCGCATTACGAAACCATTGTGGTAATAGACCCCAGGCAGTTTGTGGGAAGTGTCATAAGCGAGCTTAACAACCATGCAGACATCGACCTTTTGTTTGTAAATTACATCCCGGCTACCACAATGCCGGATTTAATCGAGCAAATTTATAATGCAAGATAAATGGCAAAAACCTGAAATTCAAAATGCAAGATAAATGGCAAATTTGAAAATTCAACATTCTCTTCAAAGGTAAGGTGGATATGAACAACCCTAAAAAATTCAAACCACGCAAAAAAACGCCCGCATCACGCCAAAAAAGCTCGGAAAAAATGCCGTGGGTAACGGTTGGTGTTTTGGCGATTTTGTGTGCGGCTTCACTTACGACGGGAATAGTATATTGGTACACAACGTACTTTCGCCCGGTGGAAATTGTAACACAAGCGCATTTGGAGGTGGCGGCCGGCGACATCAATCTTGCCGAAGGGCCTGATTCGGAGCGCGATACGCAAAGCGAAGAAACCGGCCCGGGGGCTGATTACAATGCAAGTGGCATGTACAACGCCGACGGCACGCAAACTGAGCCGCCCGTGCAAAACGAAGAAATAAGCCAACCCCGCCCGGCTGCAGAGCCCCTGCCGAAATTTGTAACCTTGCGGGAAGAGTATGGCAATGATGATATTGTGGGAATTTTAACCCTTGCAGGGCAAGAAATTTTAATAGTCCAAGGGGACGACAACGAGTTTTATTTAACTCATAACCTTAGCGGCGAATATTCGGATGGTTGGATATTCCTTGACTACGAAGCCGACCTTTTGTTGGGTTACGACCATAACATGGTGATTCACGTTCCCGCCGGTTGCGAAATGTTTTCTGTTTTACGCAGCTATATCGAGTACGATTTCTTTCTTGAGTTTCCCACAATTTCTTTTTCCACACTTTACGGCCCGTTTGATTGGGAGATTTTTTCGTTTTACGTAGCGCCGGCGGCTTTTCCGTTTGCTGTGGCAAATCACCCAAATGACTATATTTGGGGCGATATGCTTGAACAATTCACCTTGCTTTCCTTTTACAACACCATGCTTGATGTAACAATGTACGACCAAATTTTAACCATAACCGCGCCAACCGCGCCTGGTTCGGATTTGTTTTATGTACTTCAAGCGCGAATGTTGCGGCTGATTACAAGTTGAAGATTGCGTGAAAGGGGATTTTTATGTATTCAATAGAAAAAGTTACAGAAAAAACGCGCAAATTTGTTGATGCCTTGATTGAAAAAAGTTGGGCAGGGCCTTTTTGTATAAGCCTTGGCGTGCTTTACGACACGAGGGAAAAAGACGGTTTTGTTGCCATAGATTCAAATGAAGTTATCGGGTATGTTTTATATGACATCGTTGGCGACAGTTGCGAAATTAATGTACTTGAAAGCTTGCAACACGGAAAAGGCATTGGCACCGCACTAATAAACACCGTAAAAAATGTTGCCCGCAAAAACGATTGTAACCGTTTGTGGCTAACCACAACCAATGACAATACACACGCAATTCGTTTTTATCAACGCCATGGTTTTTCCCTTCGTGCCGTACATATCAACGCGATGGAACATTCACGAAAACTAAAGCCGCAAATGCCCCTTATTGGCTTTGACGACATTCCGATTAACCACGAATTTGAGTTTGAAATGATAATGGTTGAGGCGAATAATCGTGGCGACTAACAGTGATTTTCTATACCCGTTAAAATTTCGCCCAAAAATAAAAAAAATGATTTGGGGCAGTGAAAGCTGGGACATTTCCTGCCGCCCAAATGAGATGAGTATGATTGAAAACGGTGCGTGCAAGGGTTTATCTTTTGAGGATTTTATTAAAAAAGACCCGGTTGCGGTGCTTGGCAGCAGGCTTGCGGAGCCTTTGGAAAATTTGGAAAATACGCGGTTTCCGCTGTTGGTTAAAATAATTGATGCCCGGGCGACTTTATCGGTGCAGGTGCATCCGGGGGACGAGTACGCCCGGCTAAAAAGCGACAAATCGCATCCTTCGGATGCTGCCGACAGTCGCATTACAGATTGCGGCAAAAGCGAAATGTGGTACATTTTGAACCCACCGACAGAGGGCTTTTTATACTTGGGGTTAAAGCAGGGCGTTACACATCCGATTTTGGAAAAAGCATCCAAAGACGGAACGATTGAAGAACTTCTTAATCGTTTGCATGTTCGGGCGGGCGACATCGTTAATATTCCGGCGGGGACGGTTCATGCTTTAACGCTGGGTACTGTTGTGGTGGAAATTCAACAAAATTCGGATATTACTTATCGCCTGTATGATTTCGGGCGGCTTGACGCGGAGGGAAACCCGCGCCCTTTGCATGTTAAGGACGCGCTTGCCGTCACAAAATTTTGCACCGGCGAAAGTGATGTTCTTTCCCCTGAACATTTCACGGTGGAAAAGCTCACGCTTTCCGCGCCGCTTTCCGTAAATTCTGACCCGGAAATTTTTTCTGTTTACACTTGCACAGAGGATTCTGTAATTTTCAAAACCCCCGATTATGCTGTTGAGTTATGCGCAGGAAGCTCCATTTTTATCCCTGCGCGGTTGGGCGTTTTCACAATAAAACCCACTAAAACCGCCGTGCTTCTTAAAACAGAACCAATCTGTCCGCCCCCGCATATCATAAAGCAAAGGAACAGGCCATGACCGGAAAATACAAATTATTTGCAGGCGTTATTATCGCGCTTGTTGCAGTTGTTTTCATGGCCGAATGGGGGACAGATATGAACCAAACTCGGCGTATTTCCGCCCCGGAAGCCTTTGCGAAAATGCAGGCGAACCCGGACGCGATAATTCTTGACGTTAGAACAAGCAGGGAATTTGCAACAGGCCGGATACCCGGTGCAATTTTGCTTCCCGATTATGCAATCCGCGATAGGGCTGCAAGCATTTTGCCCGACAAAAACGCACTTATTCTCGTTTACTGCCAAGGCGGCACCCGCAGCCGCGAGGCCGTTTACGACTTGATTTCTATGGGGTACACCAATGTTTTCGATTTCGGCGGCATAATTTCTTGGCCTTATGACAAGGTGTGAAAATAAGCCGGAAAGGATGTTAATTTTGGCAGAAATAGCCGTTTACGCAGGGCATGGCGGCAGCGATTCGGGTGCGGTGGCAAATGGGTTAAAGGAAAAAGACTTTACCCTTGACATCTCAAATGCCGTAACCGCAATTTTGCGCGGGTGGGGTTATAATGTTATTAACAACCGCACAACCGATGTAAACCGCAGCATCACAAAAGACGCTGATTTGGCCAATGAAAACCGCGTAAATGCGGTTGTGGAAATACATTTAAACAGCAATGACGGCACGCCCGGCACAGGCTCAGAGGCATTCATAAGTATCCGCGACCCCATTGACGGGCGCAACGGGCAGGCTCGCAATTTGGCAAGCGCGATTCTTGCCCGTCTTGCGGCACTCGGCTTTCGCAACAGGGGAATTTTTACCAGCGCGAACGCAAGCGGACATGACACTTTTGGCATTTTGCGCCTTACCAACATGCCCGCCGTTTTGCTTGAAGTCGCTTTTATTAATAATCCGCAAGATATGGCACGGCTTAACGTAAACAATGTGGCTATGGCGATTGCAGAGGGAATTAGACACACAGGGCTACGGCAAGAATAAAAGGCTTTCGTCATATACAACTTGTGCATTATTTATAGTCTCTTGAAATTCTTGATGAGCGGTGTGATGTGCCCAGTGTCTGCCAGCCGGAATGTCGAGCCCATCCACAGACTCCAAAGTGTCCGCCAGCAATGTTTCTGCATATTGAATAAGTGCCGCCAATTCCCGTCTCAATGCGTCAATTGTTGATGTTGGTGCAGTCACAGTAAAGTTAACATTAAAACTTTGCGAGATGCCGTTATTACCACTTAACGTGATTGTTGCTGTGTATGTCCCGGCCTCAAGTCCTGTTCGCGGCCTGACAGTAAAATTACCGGTTTCATCAACCTGAATGCTTGAAAAAGTTGCTTGATTCGTTCCTTCGGGAGCACTATTGAGCTGGAATGCAGATGGGTTTGCTCCGGACAGGGTGGCGGTCAAAACCCCTGTCGGCGCAGTGCCGGTATTTGTGACAACAGGAGCTTCGTCCTTGATGAGTAGGTAGTCATTGTAGATGTAATCCCAATCGCCGTGAATAAAACCATCTGCTTCAATATAATTTTCGTCAACAAAGACGAGCGGCTCATCTTTTATTTCGGGCGGCTTGTTCCCACGCTTGGCACAAGCCTTACATATATGTGCCGCATGACCGCGACCGCTAAACTTTTCATTTGACTTGCGCTGATGGCATATGCGGCAGAAATGCCCGCGCTGTTTTTTACTCATAGGCAATTCCCCAATCGTGGTTTGACTTCATGGGCTAACTGCGAAACCGTTTATCCCTGCTTCCATCGGGTTGGAGTACGCCATATTTTCGCACGAAAGCGGAGCGTTTGAGTTCAAAATTTTCTTCTTCCCACATTTCTGTATCTATGTGATTTTCTTCCCTGCCCGGAATAACGATAATATCTTGCAGTGGCATCGGTTTGGGTAGCGGCAAGGGCAATTTGCCGCTACAAATGCTTTTCAAATCGCTTTCGCTAAGTTCAACAGTAAATCCGGCATCAATTTTCTTTTTTGCGTTCTTATACGATTGTGAATCCTGCGCCCCTTTGCCGACAACAACATAGTCTGTAAAGAACGCGACATTATCCATTGGCGCACCCCCGGCGGCATATACAAGGTCTTTCAACTTCATTGTACCGCCATCGAATCGCCCTATGAAACCAACAAATTTCCCATGAAAATAATCACTTGTTTGGATTTCAATATCCACTTGATTTTGTGAATCTGCATACATTAACTGTCTGCTTTCTTTGTGAGTGACGAGTATGCCGCGTTCAACCATCCGTTGTAACAGCTTGTACGCACCACTAACGCTTAGACCAAGCACATCAGCGGCATCTTCCTTGCTAAAATTGATTCCTGCAAAGGTGTCGAGTAGCTTCTGTTCGCTTGAATCGTTTGCAGATTTTCCATTCGCATTTTCTTTGGGAAGTGCGTAGTTAATATTTGGTATACGAATAAGAAAGCCGCCGTCGATAACGGGTATTTCCGGTTCTGCGGAACTGTTCTCATACGCTTCATAAATGCGCGGTATGCCTGTGCCATACGCTTCGATGATATTCAAACGGTGCAACACTTTTGCAAGTTTTTCATTGCGCGTTATGGAAACACCCAAGCGCATAAGGTCATGGGTCACACCGGGCATAATACCGCCTACAGACATGAACTCAATGCGGTCGTCAAACATGCTAACAAGAACGCTTCCTTCTATATAGTAGTCACGATGTATATAAGCGTTGATTAGGGACTCCCTTATCCCTTCGCCGGGATAATCGGGGTGGTCTACCCGATATACACCCTCAAAGGTGCTGCGTGTGCGGTTGAATACATGAAGATAGGCATGGACTTCATCTATCTGCTTGAATATAGAGCCACTAAATTCTTTGCGGTCTTTGAATTTCGCCTTTGACAACCCCTCAAAGATTGCAACTTTTGTAGTGTATGAATTTTGGTCGGATAAGATATATGCGAGGTTGGTGTATCGTCCATCGGTGGTACGGATTAACCCAAGTGTTTGTTTTTGTCCTTCGCCAAATTTTACATCCTTTTCGGCAAAAATTTTATTTGCATATTCAAAGGTAAGATTTTGCTCAACGGATAGCTCCGTCAGAAATTGCCCCGTGCCGTTATCCTTAATCATTTGTCGGATATGTTCATGGGTGGCCATAACTGTATTGCTTCCAACGCGAACGTAAACACTGCGAGGGACGAGGCCGTTTGATGTATAGCAATAAGGGACGGACGAACCCCGTTCCATTGTCACAACAATAATGTTTTTGTCCTCACGCATTTCATGTTCTACTTTGAAATAGCCTGTAGGGTCAGGCATAACCGAATCACGGAAGCTGTTGGAAATGCTTCTCATCATTTCATCAAGGTTGCCGTCAATGCCGTAGACTGTGCCATCATCAGCAATACCAAGATAAATTGTGCCGCCGTCAGTATTCAAAAAAGCAAGCATGGTATTTTGTGTTTTTTGGTTGTATTCGCGCTTGCGCTCAAGGGTTTGTATTTCAAACATAGGAAACCTCCTCAGAGGGATTTTTCTTTATAACAACACAAACTCTCCATTTTGTCAATGGAGAATTTGGCGAACGCGGCGAATAAGGCGAATTGCATTTTACCGTTTTATGTCATGGACGATTCGAGCAATGTTATCAAGCTGTTCAGGTGTTAGGGATTTCATATCAGCTACTAATTTGTTCAGTTTATCCGGCGCGGAAGAATCCGTATCAAAGAAATCCTTCGGTGAAATCTTGAAATATTCACAGATGAAGTAAAAAACGTGCATGGACGGCATGGAATTTTTGTTTTCGATTGAGTTTATATATCCCGCACCCTGTCCGAGCGTAAGACTCATATCTCTCGCTGAAGCTCCCTTTGCTGTCCGCAACTGCGTTATTCTATTTGAAAGAAAATCAGTAAATTCATCAATGCTTAACATACGGAAACACCTCCGTATGTTATTGTAGCGGACACATCTTTCGTTTTCGGGGCATTGTATCGGATGTTTCGGTTGACATGTCCGATATGATAGGATATTACTTTGCAAATATGCGCCTTAATCGGCAAATTTCAAAGTGACTAGTGTTGCCATTTATAAATGCGCCGACCAATAAATATTTCAGATTTTTAACAACTTGCCCTTATAATTCCATTGAAAGGGTTTCATCAAATACTGGTTGTAATAATTGAT